>Ga0193743_1000008_pt1 | contig 137799 bp, 155 predicted proteins | sample L2c2metaG_FD_143038 | JGI IMG/M metagenome (GOLD analysis project Ga0193743, IMG submission 143038) | Soil microbial communities from a riparian zone of the East river system, Colorado, United States - L2c2 | ecosystem: Environmental > Terrestrial > Soil > Riparian zone | place: USA: East... | reverse complement strand
CAGGCATGCCCTGAAATGAACGCATGCATGGTTGTATGGGCTCCTCAGGCTCACTTTCTGCAAATAAAAAAGATCTTTCTCTAAAAAATCATTTCAAATAAAGATTGGAATCTTTTTCATCACTTCCCAGACACTGATATGGTATTTCTTCAAAGTTTGGCAACTTCTATGCTGAAAAGTTGATATTCCAGTGTGTTTGAACCGAAATCATCACCGTTTTCCCTCATTTTTTTTGGTAAATAATTATAGACTTCATAATTTGTCTATGTGTATGAATTTAACATCGGAACATACATATCATTTACTGCCCTAAATCATGTGAACCATGGTCTGTGTCCAAAATCCGGATGGCTGGGGAAACTACCATATAAGTCGTGGGAGTGCATCACATGATGCCTCGCACGAAAAAAAAAAAAGTTAGTTTGGCCAAGGTTTTCCGAAACTGCTGTAAAACACCCAGCCTATTGATGGGAAAACCCTCCATTCCAAGATCAGGTCCATATATTTCACACTGAAGACTTATAAAGCACGTGATCGGGTCAAAATGCAGGGACGTAATTTTTTTGAAAATTTTTCCTCATTTTTCGGTCATGAATTACTCTAAATTGTGGTAATCACTCAGCTTAGAATTTAATGGATCCCTTTCCTAGAATTTCCATTAATTTTAGTCTATTTTTAGACTTCCCCCCACAACCCATAACTCATAGCGTTGGCCGTCACCCACGTATGGGTTTAGAGGGGATCGACTGTACATACATTGTAACTGTATTATAAATTCAGGGCTCACCAACCACTCAGCTGGATAAACTGCATGTTATGGTTGCATTAAAAAATTGATCGATTGTAGTCAAATGCGGAAAACCATACATACTTTGTGTGGAAATGGCCACAATTACTAAATATAGTAGTTTGTTGCACAGGTTGTTTAAAACGAGTCTGGTCAAGCCACATCTTGTACTTGTGCAGCAACACCTGCTGTCAAGATTTCTAAGCTGTAAACTGAAGTACTAGAAGTACCAACCCTTTAAGCCCTTGGGACCATTTTTCATTAGGGATCTAGATTCACATATTGCCTTCTTCGGTGAAAATCAGTTTGTACCACCCTCGACAAATAAATACAAGGCCCGCACAATTTTTGCTTTCCTTATATATATGTTGGGGTCACCTAAATAGAGCTCCGTCGGCTTCTTGCTCTTAACTTTTTGACCTCTTACCATTTCATTGAGGTCCATGGGGCGTGGAGGAGACTATGATGGCGAGATTGGTCGAGGGAGGCAGCATGATTCTTCGTACGTTCTCTCGCTCATCCGACATGAAAATGAACTTGAAGGATTTGACAATGACTCCTGAAATATACAGAAGCAGCAGGGAATCCTCCCCAGCACGTGTAAGCTCCCGCAAATTTTTCTCGTCTTTGTCTCTTACCTCTTTCTTCTAGGGACCCAAACGATCTTTTTCGCCAACCTCGGATGACGGCGATAGCATGGCACATGCGATACCTGTGGAGAATGATACTACCCCTCCTCCAACTGAAAGACCTCTCCTTCGCCAACCGCTAGGATTTTCAATCGATCAACCAGCTCAGAGCCTCAACACTTACGAAGCATCTGTATTGGCGCCTGCCAAACTTGGCGTGTTCCTACCGGGACAAGAGGTCCCCGTTCCTCTGAAACCGAAAAATTCGAAACCAAAAAAAGGATCATCAGGTGTAAAGCGACCTAGGCGACCCGAAGCTTACGCTGGACAGACATCCAGATTTCGCATCCAAACTTACGACCCGACTCCAAGTATAGAACCTCCAATACACTATGGAAGTGGACCGTACTCCTCACTGTATCGTGGAGTCGTTCCTAGCACGGAAACACGACAAGATTATCCAACAACGGCAACAGCCCCTTCCCAAGGCCGGCCCAGCAGTTCAACAGCGTCATCGCACACCATGGATTCATTCGGACAACCTTCTTCGTTACGTTCTCCGCAGGAAAACCTTTCTGCTCCAAAAAGCAAAGCCACTACCTCCAAAGGCAAGATCACGCAAACAGTGGCTACTGAACATCGCAATCCATCGTTTTCTCGCAGCAAACTCCAACAGCCATCTACTTCCGGATCCAATCCTGAGAACGAAGTTATTGTTTCCTCATCTTTGAGTGGACCCTACTATCGTCATGATTATGAAAGTCAACATGAGCGCGCCACGTCTCCGTCGCCTCCACCAGTGCCACAGGGCCAACCTACTCAACCGGAAAGTCAAAAGAAATTGGGTCCCATTGCAAGATCTCAAAAGTATCAGCCTGCAGCATCTACTTCATCGAGAGGCACAGAGGACGGAGAAGCTGAAGGTATAAAACTATGTCATGTTTGGGGTATTGGTGGTTGTGTTCCTCACATTCATCTCTCTTCTAGGCCAGCCACGAAGACCTTTACGCATAGTTACTGTCCTCATCCAAGATATTCGTAGTGGAGTGACAGATCATCAGCTGGCGGAAGTCAAAATTCCTCTAAAGCCGAGCGACGATCCACAAGACGGTTTTTGGGCCGATGCGAGGGATATCGTAAATCAACCCATTCTTTTTGCTACATATATCGTCGTTAACTTACGTTTAGAATCAGCAATTGCAAGCGAGCGCGTCGCGGATTGATGGTAATGCTCCTTGCTTCTAGAATCACAATTACAATCTAATTGTGACTCAGGACCTGCCAGAGCGTACACTTTACGAGGAAAATATCGTCAATTTATTTTGCGTGTCTCAGCAGATAATGTCGATGAGTTTATTTCTGCGAATGTCATCATTCAACCAGATAGGACTTTGGACATCGTAGTGGAAATGGTTTGGCTTCCAGAATTTTTGGTACAGGGTCTTTTCATTAATGGCCGTACCCATCTAGCTTCACCCTCCTGGCGCACCGCCGGTAATACCTAAAATTCCAAAGGAGCTGTGGCCACCACGCGATGACTCTGAAGAACCAGAAGATCGCATGAATGTTGACCTTCGACGGGATAAGCATAGTACGTCCAGGGAGGGTTCTCGCAAACGTCGATCATCGCCGTCTTTTGATGATTATGATGACTACCCTAGTCATCATAGCAATCCATATGCATCCTCAAGCAAATCGCCAAGCCATGATCATCCATGGGATATGTCTCCTCGAGCAAGTCCAAGTCAATCAACCCTTGATAACGCTCCTCCCAAGAAGCGACGAAGCTATGCAAAGGAAGTAATGCGTCAACGCTCGCATTCGCCAGAACCCTCTCCATCCTCTATGGGCTATCCTTGTCCAACTTCTGAATCACCTAGTGAAGAAGACTCTTACGAGAAGCAATTCCTTCGGGTTGTTCATAACTGCCTGCAACAGGATCGAGTGTCATGGTTGGGATTTTTCGAAGCTAAAGGTGGCGACAATCGGGTTCACGACATCGTCAAACAGTACGAGTTTCTAGACAAGATTTGTAACACTTGGGTGGGCAAACCGATGCCTGGATATGATATGCCGATCGAGGAGGTTAGTTGTGTACTATCTTAACTTATGATTTGCAATTAATTGACTTTTGGCGTTTCCAGCGTCACATATATCAAGCCATGAAAATAGATGACGACGAATTCCTGCGTTATTTTAAGGAGACAATTGCATTACTGGCCCTGTACGGCAAGGATGGTCGTCGTTACGAGGATACGGACATCGTTGCCATAGTCAATGACAGCCAGGCTGCCCCAAGTCCCACAACGGTAAATCCCATGAAATCTTTTTTAGGGACTTTGCGGGAGGTCGAGGCAAAATGGTTTACGAATGATCAAAGTCAGCTTCAACGATTAAACACCACTGAAATGCCCCGCGATGAAACTAGGTCCACTAAAGCTTTATTTGTTTAATACGAATTCATCATATCTGTTACTCACACTTATTATTTTATCTTAACGTATTATTAATAAACATACCACTTAAGAAATATTTAGATAAGATAACGAGTTTGAAGCGGCGCGTGAAACTTTAGCACCAGTCGACACGCAAGTCCAATCTGGTTATTCTCGAAAATGTCGTCAAGTATCGAGCTTATCAACCCCAAAGCTGAGAGCATAAGGAGAGCTGCAGCCCTTCAGGTATCTGGTCTCTCCTTTTTACTCTCTATAGTTCTTATTTTCCTGCCAGGTCAACACCAATGGAGCCATGGGGCTCGCGAACGTAGTCAAAGGGAATCTAGGTCAGTAGCGCGTTCTAATGATTTTCCATTGATTTTTACTGCTCTACAGGACCCAGAGGGACCTTGAAAATGCTTGTCGATGGTGCAGGGCAAATAAAAATGACGAAAGATGGCAAGGTGCTACTGTCAGAAATGCAAATTCAAAATCCTACCGCAGCGATGATAGCACGGACAGCCGTTGCACAGGACGATCAAGTTGGAGATGGGACAACCTCAGTGGTCCTTCTTGTAGGAGAACTCTTGAAACAGGCCGATCGATTTATCTCGGAAGGCGTTCACCCGACGGTTATTGCTGAAGGTTTCGATCTTGCCAAGAAAGAGGCACTTGCTGTACGTAGTGTGATCCAGGCTGCAAATTATTTTCTTCTCATATTTTTCTCTCTAGTTCCTCGATACATTCAAAATGCCGGTGAAGTTGGATCGTGCTACCTTGATTAACATCGCCAATACATCTTTGGCCACAAAATTGAATATTGTTTTGGCGAAACAACTTGCTGCAGACGTTGTTGATGCTGTAACTGCTATTCGTCCAAGACCTGTAAAAAAAGGTTAGATTAGCCCAGCTTCATATTCTGGAACGTCACTGATGACAACGTAGACTCAAAAGATCAATGGCGAGAGCCCATAGATCTCCACATGGTTGAGATCATGAAAATGCAACATCGAACGGCTTCTGAAACTCAACTTGTACGGGGGCTCGTTCTTGATCACGGTGCACGTCACCCTGACATGCCCAAACGCGTTTTCGACGCGTTTGTGTTAACATTGAATGTCAGTTTGGAATATGAAAAAACGTTCGTCATTTTATTATATTTATTGCTATCCGATGTTGAGCCCAGTGTCTACTGACAGTGAAGTAAATTCTGGTTTCTTCTACTCATCGGCAGAACAACGTGAAAAGCTTGTCGAGTCTGAGCGAAGATTTGTTGACGTCAAGGTTCAGAAAATTGTTGATCTAAAAAATCTAGTCTGCGATCAAGCTATCGATTCGAAAGAGAAGAGAAAAAGCTTCGTAGTCATCAACCAAAAAGGAATCGATCCATTGAGTTTGGATATCTTGGCTAAAAATGGTATCTTTGCACTTCGAAGAGCGAAGCGACGCAATATGGAACGGTAGATTTGACTCTCAGCATCTGTCCTAATCGCAAATCATGTTTTTTTTTTTAGGCTTCAACTGGTCTGTGGTGGTGTTGCGCAGAATTCCGTGGATGACCTCACACCTTCAATCCTGGGTTGGGCCGGTCTCGTTTATGAACACACCCTCGGAGAGGAGAAGTTCACATTCATCGAGGAAGTAAAAGACGCCAGATCTGTCACGCTTCTTATCAAAGGCCCCAACCCCCACACTATACAACAGATCCAAGATGCACTTCGCGACGGTCTCCGTGCTGTGAAAAACGCCATAGAGGATGAAGCATTGATCCCAGGCGCTGGAGCTTTTGAGGTGTCTTGTTCTGCGCATTTGAGTGGAACAGTGAAGAAGAGCGCAAAGGGTCGTGTTAAGATGGGTGTTCAGGCTTTTGCGGATGCCCTTCTTGTTATCCCGAAGACATTGGCTCAGAACGGCGGGTTTGACGTTCAAGATGTGGTTGTAGCTTTGCAGGTACGTCTCTGTTTGGATACTAATTACAACGCAAGTCAATTTTTGATCAGGACGAGCAAGCTGAGGGCAACGTCGTTGGCCTTGATCTGCAGACCGGCGAACCGTTTGACCCAACTGTTGAAGGCATTTGGGATAACTACAGGGTAAAACGACAAATGTTACATTCTTGGTAAGCCATTGTCCACCCTTTTACTGGTCGCATGTCCTTATTATGAACGCTTCCTAGTTCTGTTATCGCTGTGAACCTGTTATCAACAGATGAAATTTTGCGTGCAGGGCGAAGTTCCTTAAAGCCTGATGGCCAACAATAATTCGTAGAATAATAAGTTTCGCATACAATAGATCTCAGCCCATGAGCTGAGATATTTGTCATTATTTCAAGTGTGGAAAGACAATGAGCCCCAGTTCAATTGGAATGAATGAACACTAACATCTAAATTATACAAATAATAATTTATAACACAGCAGAATGCGAGATGATCATGAACAATAATGATAAAGTATGTGACCGAATAATGTAATTGCAAAAAAGGTGGGGAGCAAAAAATGACAAAAGACCGTTTAGAGTTCTTAAGAGTTCATACTTCAGAACCATCGGAAGAATCGTCCCACCCTGCATTTATGAAGGTAGGTTTCGGTTCTGAGCTTTGGGAGGGGAAGGCAGAGCTCTTTGGAATGTACATGATAGACGCAGCAGCAGTAGGAAGCACAGGGTACACGTGTCGCAATTTGGACAGATGGGGTTCGTCATCAGACCACACTGCAGAAGGGTAACCTTCAGGCATGGAACCTAAGCTCGAACTATCGGCAGCGGAAAGTCGGGGGATCTGAAAATCAAAGAGGCATTAGTTAAAGATATATTTGCAGGGAAGTGAATAAAATGACCTCTTCCTCTGATGATGCATGACTCGTCCTCGCATCCGACCAAAGGTTGTCTTCAGACAGCGTTAAATTTGTCGAGGTCTTATTGTTGTCGGCGACTTGATTGAAGACACCCGAAGTCGCACTCCAACGATTTTTCGCGAAAACGAATGGAGATGGTTTGCAGGTCAGGGGCGCTCGCAGAATAGAAGACGGCAGGAACATCGACGGACTCAGTTCTTCTGCAGGAACAATATCAGCTGCTGAAGAGAGACCGTCTTCGGGCGTCTCAGGCTGTTTCTCATCATCAGAGGAGGATTCGTCCAATATGAGGGGACCAGCCCAAGCATGGAGGGCAAACCGGAGAGGATTGGGATTGGAGAACAGTCTTCCTCCTCGAAACCCCGAAGCCGGGCGAGGAAGGACCTTCTGCGCTGGTCCCTCTACTTCGATGATATCATTTCCACTATCCGGCTTCTCCTTGCTTGCAAACTTCTTCTTTGGCGGCTCCTCGAAGTCCTCCACAGTGTCGATACTGCGCTTGCGCCGAGGAGATGTGCGTGTCTTGGACCCCACGTCATCATCGTCTTGAACAGACTTTGTGACTGTCGAACTAGTTCCAGAACATTCACGGCTCTTTCTCCAAGACCTGTCCTTCTTCCCGAATCGTCCGTTTGTCGCCCTTGGTTGAATTACGACAGGGATCTCAACTTGAAGTTCCTCAACCTTGACTTTGGCTTTAGCACTCGCCCGGGGAGACGACAAGCGGGGACGACCTCGTTTACGTTTGATAGGTTCATTCGCCTTATATGGTTCATTTACTGCTGCTCTGCTTGCTAAAATTTGCTCGACTATTTGGCGAGATATCAGTTCCTGGGACGCCTTCTGCCTTTTAGAGGGACGATCCTCTTCTTCATCGCGTCTAAGGACGCTGGCTCGACGAGCCTCGGCTTCCTCTTGTTCATCGCGTACGCGGGTCATGCTTCTCCAAGCTGCGGACGACACCTTCGGGCCTATGCGCATCAGAGTTGCCTTCTGCTTTTTGGAGGGATGATCCCCTTCCTCATCTTGTTCATCGCGTACAAGAGTGATGGCTTTATAAGCCGCGTCGGACACCTTTGGCCCTATGTCACTGTGCGGGGATGCCTCTTGTTGATCACGTACACGAGTCATATCTCTATAAGCTGCGGACGACATCTTCAGGCCCATACACACCGGGCCAGCCTTCTGTCTTTTAGAGAAACGATCCTCTTCCTCATCATGTTCATCGCGTACAGAATTCCTGGCTCTATGAGCAGCCGCGGACGACACCTTCGAACCTATGCGCACCACATGACGATGCTCGACTGGAGTTATTTCCTCTCTAGGTGTCGCCGAGGAAGTGCCATGAGGAGGCACACGAGATGGCCACTGCTGCTCATAAATTGCAAAATGACGAATGCACCTGAGCGCCATATTTAAGTTCATATCCTTTTAATCAATCAACAGAAACAGACACACCGAGGACATTCCTGCTTTTGATTGGCCTTCTTCTTTCCAACATCCAACGAGAGACCCCAGACAACTTGAGAGTCCACTGAAATCAAAGGCAAAACATTTGTACAGGTAGAGCAAGTAGGCAAAGGTTCTCCATCACGTCCCATTGGGACAACTGGCTTCGGGACAGAATCTTTCGACTCGGCTACAGGCACTGGAAAACGTGTACGCAAAACCCGACTATCTTGTTCCTCTTTCTTGATTGACAAATCGTTCTTAGCGGCAGGTTTCGACATCCTACTAGAACTTGGGGTAGAACTTGGGGTTTGGGAACTCCCTTTTTTATCTGACGATATCAAGGAAGACACCGAACGTGTGAATCGTTTCGGGGACGGCTCCACGCTGGCTGTGGATGAAGCCTTATCCGCTAAATTTGTTTCGTCGGCGATTTCTTCTGCTGCTCTTGCCTTTTGTCGACGGGTTGAGATTATTGAGCGGAATGGTGTTGACTGGTTACTTTTCGGCGTGCCATTGGAAGATGACGAGAGGTCCGTCAGAGATGAAGAAGAACGTGATATGCCTAAACTGCGAACAGGCGTCATGATGCCAGGAGTTGAGTCCTTTGGAGTTGGAGGGCTCGCTCCCTCTGATGGAGGTAGCGATGGTGCTAAGGATGTCAGGTCCGATCCTGTGTCAATTTCTGCCGTTAATTCAATTTCACCATCGGCAGGAATGTCCTTTGCGTCTGCTAATGGCATTTTGTTGTCGCCGTCGTCATCGTCGCTGTCGTCGCTATCATCCTCCCTAGGTTTAGAAATGGCATAAACTCCACGTCGCGTCCTTCGCTCATTGACGTTTAAAACGGGATTTTCAGTATCACTTTCTGATTCACTGGAGGAAGATGTGTCAGAATCAGAGTCCGAATCTGAATCTGAATTCGAGCTCGAGTCTGAGCTTGGGTCGGCAACTTCATCTGCGTGCTCTGGAGAATATCCTCCTCTGGCATTCTTCTCGCACGTTTCACATAAACAGTGGCGATTCTTTTTTCCAACTGCGAACGATTGAGTCAGCAAACGTCTCATCATGAGAATGGTAGACGCATACAGTATCCGTCACCATAATGAGCCGTTATTTCTTCGCCTATAGCGATAGGCCTGAGGACTCTAAAAGTGATATATCTGCCTTCGCGGAATAATTCGCAATTGTTATCACAGTCGTGCTATTATCTCATATGAGAGAAGGACTTCATTGTTGATAGCACGCTTACATTGACAAATCGGGCCGGTCCCAGGAACAAGTGATTCTTCTTCATGGACTTTGAATGAATTACACTGAAATCCCGGCGAATGTCAGAGTTCCTGAGGTCAGTCCGTTTAAGTTCCTTGTCCTCCTCATCGGTCAAGTTAGCCATTGAACCCTTGAGTTCTGTGACAACCGTCCCTGGGGTAAGATTACGGGTGGCCAAAATACATAATTCGGATTTGCCAGTGCGGTGGGAGTATCGAGAAGTGTGTGCAATTTCAATTGAACCCGAGGGATGATAGAGTTCAAAGTAGCGCGAAGCGTGGCTGTTGGATGTGGTAATGTGAGATGAGATGGTTATGGACCAGTGACGGTATGTACTCACGTGGCAAAGGCGTTAATCTGCTTTTGGGTATATGACTTGAGGTAGTAACGAATGGGTGGAAGTCTAGGGAGTGCGACGAGGCGTCAGCTCAATGCGAGTGAAGTGCAGGCCTATGAACACGTACAGGAGAAGCTCATCGACAGCATGACGGACGACTTGCTGGAGTGGACCCTTGCTGGCAACAAGCTACACAAGAAAGGTATAAGTCGCGTAAATGAGAACAACTTGAAAGAATAAGTTGGCATAAGATGAGACAACTTACGCGTCGAACAATTCTCATGAGGTCCAGGGCGTTGGTCTTTGGCAACCTCCTGGAAGAATCCATTTTATGAACAAGTAAAGGAACGATGCCTGTGCCCAATTTCTCTACAAGAAGATGACTGAGGAAATCGTCGTCTTTGGAGAGGTCGCGCATGTGCATAATCTTGGTTGGCCGCCATGTAAGGGTGTTAGAGGAGACGCGAGACGTGGATGAGGCAGGCGGCATTGTGGCAATGCCAGGGAACGGAGAAGAAAGTGAAGGGATCAGGGGAGATGGTGGTGGTTAAGGAAAAAGCTGACGGGTCAATGCAGTTGTCGGCCAGGTTTTGACCGGCAATGTCGCCTATCTCGTCGGGAAAAAAAGCGTCGGACTTAGGTAATCAAACCAGTGTTCTGATCATGGACTCAGGTATGATAATTTCAGATTTCTACCCTAATGTGCATTGCATTGCAAATGACAGAACTAACGAGGCCCGTGGACATGACAATAATACAACCAGTTACAAACCACCGCGGAGACGAAGTACTACAATAATACCTCAGCCTTGTACTCCTGGTCTACAAAAACAGAACAACGCACCAAGATGAAGGGTCGACTCTTTCTGAATGTTGTAGTCAGACAAAGTACGCCCGTCCTCAAGCTGCTTGCCAGCAAAAATGAGTCGCTGCTGGTCGGGAGGAATTCCTTCCTTGTCCTGGATCTTGGCCTTGACGTTGTCAATCGTGTCGGAAGACTCGACCTCCAGAGTGATTGTCTTTCCGGTGAGGGTCTTGACAAAAATTTGCATGCCACCACGGAGTCGAAGGACAAGGTGAAGAGTCGACTCCTTCTGAATATTGTAATCCGATAAGGTGCGACCATCTTCGAGCTGCTTGCCAGCGAAGATCAAGCGTTGCTGGTCTGGAGGGATACCCTCCTTGTCTTGGATCTTAGCTTTGACATTATCGATGGTGTCTGATGACTCGACCTCAAGCGTGATAGTTTTTCCAGTCAGAGTCTTGACAAAGATTTGCATACCACCACGGAGACGAAGGACAAGGTGGAGAGTTGATTCCTTCTGGATGTTATAATCGGACAGAGTGCGACCATCTTCGAGTTGCTTGCCAGCGAAGATCAGACGCTGCTGGTCTGGAGGAATGCCCTCCTTGTCTTGGATCTTAGCCTTAACATTGTCGATAGTGTCAGAAGACTCAACCTCCAGGGTGATGGTCTTGCCCGTGAGGGTCTTGACAAAGATTTGCATACCTCCACGAAGACGGAGGACAAGGTGAAGGGTAGACTCCTTCTGTATGTTGTAATCGGACAGAGTGCGACCATCTTCGAGTTGCTTGCCAGCGAAGATCAAACGCTGCTGGTCGGGAGGAATGCCCTCCTTGTCTTGGATCTTAGCCTTGACGTTGTCGATTGTGTCAGAAGACTCGACCTCAAGTGTGATGGTTTTTCCAGTCAAAGTCTTGACGAAGATTTGCATACCTCCACGAAGACGGAGGACAAGGTGAAGTGTGGACTCCTTCTGGATGTTGTAATCCGACAGAGTCCTCCCGTCCTCAAGTTGTTTGCCAGCAAAGATTAAGCGTTGCTGATCAGGGGGGATGCTGCATAATCAAAGATAAGGAGATTTGCGAGTAGATAAGACTTGGTTAAAACAACTTACCCCTCCTTGTCTTGGATCTTCGCCTTAACATTGTCGATGGTGTCGGAGGATTCAACCTCGAGAGTAATGGTTTTTCCTGTAAGAGTCTTTACGAAGATCTGCATGCTGCAAGGTTTCAGATCAAAGTCAGTCCTTGAATGTGCAATGCTCAATGAAGACAACATACTTGGAATAATCTAGTGAGGAGGTGTGGACTCCATTAGTTGAATAAAATGAGGAAGGATGAAGAAACTCACCAAGAGCGAGCACTTAGGTGGTTATGGAGAGAAAGAGAAATGGGGTTGTTTGTTTGGGCCCACCGTTTTTAATTGAGTCAAGATTACATAATCCCCGCCATCACAGCCTTCGAGGCTCTGCGTTTACCTCCTTCTTCCAGAATTTTTTTTTTTTTTTCTCACTAAACACCCGACACTGTCATCGTTCTTGTAAGTTGTTTGGCTGCAGCTGAGGCACTGTCTGACACTGTAGTTCTGCATCGCGATAGAAGCGAGTTGCTTATTCTGGCGTCAATCTCCATGATGACACTATATATTGCTGTTGCGACGTTGACCCTGAGTACTATCCCAGTCCCGACACATGGCTCATGAAAAACTTGATCTTTATCGATCTATCTCCCGAGCCACCCGAAGCCTGTAGATACAGTCGGCACACAATATCGCTCACGCGAATGCGACCCTCATCCTTGTGTGGCTACCAATCCATGAACTGTTGCTCAATTGGGAGGCAAGCCCCTATCATAATCTTGCGCGTAACACGGCAACTCCTCACCCAACTTCCAATTGAGACGATCTCAGAAAAATTCAAATACAATCGACGAGTCGAATAGTATAGTATTTCTCCCCGTTGTTTTAATTTTTTTTACAGCTTATAACTTCATGAAGTTTGAAACCACTCTTATCGCTATCAAAAAAGGCACGATGGGACTATCCCAGTCGGTCAGCTGCCCTGGATCCTACCCGACCGGAGCACTAGGATTTCCCATGAGAACAAAATTTTCAATCTGCAAAAGACTATGTTTTCCAGAAGCTGTCACGATTGCCACACGGACCTTGAATATAACCATGGAAAACACATCTTGTCAGTCAGACGATTCTGATATAGTACCTCGTCAAATTCCATGTACGAGGATATAAGACACAGAAGTTGTCTTGAAGACTTTCGACTTAATACTTAAAAGTAAATCCTTGGGGTTACCAAGATAGCAAATCTCAATCAGTCCAGAACAACTAAATTTACGAAGTAACGATATAGGTAATATTTTTGGCTGCACATAGTAATTTGTAACTTTGAATTCTCTCTTGCAAATCAATCCCTAACGGAATTCTTATCTTTCACTACTGTTTTAAGTGTTTTGCATACTAGCGCCACTGCATGCCCAGCAGGATCAGACGAAACGTTCGCGTGCAGTAATTATAACCCTGTCGAATTCGTGCACTAGTACTACATACAGCATCGCATAAAAAAGTCTCGTTCAGATTGCCACCGAGCAGCAGAGCGATCTATGGAGTTAGATTTCGTCCCTCATTCTTCAACCAAACTTCTCAAGGATATGGGAGAATTCTTCATGAGCCTGAATTGTGAAGCCTTTTTAGTTGAATCCGCGGGCCCTTTGTATTCTAATTTTACAAACTTTCGAAATTTCCAGTAGACTCCGGGGATACGTATCATCACTTAGCTCCTCTCAGCCGAGCGTAAATTTTATTCGCACCCGCAGGGAGACCGCGAGTGGGAAGCTGGCCTCAACTAGTATGCATAACACAAGCAAAATGTACCGATGGATCGGAGCCCATTTTCATCGATATGCGAGATGTAACGGAGTGTCTGGCGACGGGCTCAAGCATCAGAACCTAACGCATGCATAATTATGCGTTCTGAGAGGCATCACGATGAACAGGATTCGCGGAAAATTCAAACTTCGTACAGAGATGAAAACGGTAATACACATAGAGCAGTTCTAGCGTGTTCACCTGTGGGCGTCTGTCATCGATCAAAATCCATCCCACCACCTGCGGATTCTCTAGCAGGTCTTCTTGCCCTTTCATCGTCTACCACCCCAGGAATTTCGCCACTCCTAGCGAGGTGATGCCAATAGTGATGCCAATACATCACGTCACCTGCTTTGAGGATAAGTGGCGGAGTGGGTGCGTACTTCTGATCCGCGGTATGGGAGGAATTGAGACCAGTAACTAGTGGAGGCCGGCTTCGGGCATCTGTCGAATTGGTCGTGGAATCTGAAGGATCGTAATGGAGGTGAACGGGCGTAGGAGAATGAGAGACGCGAGGCTGCAATGGAGAAGGATATGCACGGTCCGGGTACTATTTGATGGAGGAAATAGATCAGTTGGTGCGGGTTGTATAGGAAACTACTTACAGCCCACAAATCGTGTTCAAAGGCTTGATAACCAGGGATAGAGCTTGCAAACTCTAGTGGGGGCGGCGTCGATAATGAATCACGACGAGATGGATATAGGTTTAACCGTGGTGCAGGATATGTGTCGGGTTGAGACAAAGAATCGGAAGCTGCATTGATGCCCGTGGTGTCGAAAGGTATAACGCCTTTTTCATTTGGGATATAATGCCGTTCTGTGCCCAAGACCTCGCCGGATTGAAAGACGAAACGATGGCCATTTGTAACACGATTTGTCGCCGATATCGAGGAAGTGCAACGGGAACACTGGAGAATTAAAAGTTTAAATTGTAGAAACGGGATGAAAAGTCATGGGCATTATTACTGGTATGACAATCATATAGCCTATGGTACTGCCACACCCATGACAACAAAGGGATTGCGTCAGGCATTCACAAGTTCGGGGTGTCATGTAAGTTAAACTGGACTTGTAAGCTGTAGAAGACCATAGGGCATCTGGATTAGAATTATAGGGCGAGCAGTTGACCGGGAGGACGTCTGAGGAATAAAGGGAGACGTTGGGTCGCAGGAGTAGGACTGCCTATAAAGACACATCAGGAGAAGCGCGGTAGGTTGGACGAATGAGATACCTTCATTCCGCGATTTGTGAGGAACATATTGCAATTCTTGCAATCTAGCAGCCATACTTTGTGTGCGATAGGTGGAGGGGTTGGGTAGGGATTTGAAGGAAAGAGGTGAAGTTGTCGAGAGTGTAATGGATGGGAATTATTAAACATGGTGAGAGCCAACAAACAAAGAAAAAAGCTGACCGAAGACGAGATTTTATACATAATATATCCTATATATCCTACATGGGTGTAATGTAAAATGGGCAGTAATTTCCAAGATCTCTCTCCTCCGATTCGCTATACCCCATTTATACAAGACCTTCCCCAATAGGAAATATTCTCATCGATGACTCAGCATTTCCATTTCATCTTATGCCCAACAACATCGCACTCCTCACTCAATCTCACAAGGCTATTGCAGCAAAGAAAAAAGCAAAACGCAACCAGATAAAAGAAATTATATTTGACGATGAAGCTCGTAGGTGAGCTACTAGTTTCTTCGTCCTTTTCTGTCCTCATTTTTTCTTCCCAGGCAATTTTTGACCGGCTTTCATAAGCGAAAACTCGCCAAAACGGAGTCTGCTCGCAGTAAAGCAAAAGAGAGGGAGAAACAAGAAAGGCTGGAAACCCGTCGAGAGGTTCCTCCATATATTTATTGTCATTTTGCTCCCCGTTCTAACTTTGTGCATTCAGCAAAGACGCATACTCCGTGAGCAAGCCATTGAAAATGCCGCTCAAGTAGAAAAAGCCTACGGGGCTTTAGTAGGTTGGTGATTAAACCTCAAATAACAATCATTCAAGTTGAGATATGACATAGATAATGATGAAGAAGAATGGACTGGAATATCTTCAAAAGACAACGAACGGGACGAAGAATACGAAGACGAAGAAATGCTTGCAATAGTCACCGTCGTCGAAGACTTTGATCCAGACATGATTATACATGGACCTTCAAAGCTCGATAATTTACCAATAGGCACGCCAGATCGCCTAGAAATAAAATCGTCCCGTCAACCACAATCAAATACCGGACACCGACCTCCTTTGAGGAAAAAATTGCGAGAAAGGAAAATACCTTATGAAACCAGTGACGCTAGAAAAAAGGAGAGAACAAAACAGCGCGCAAGGAGGACAGAAAAGGCTGAGTTGGCAGGTGGAAAGACTGCGAGGAAATCCAAGTCAGCCCGCGGCGTAAGGAGAAAGGGTAGCTCCAAACGATAATACTTACCCGAGCCACGCCCAGCCTGAGAGTGGGTAGCGGATGATCCTATGTATACGTCAATCAGTGGGGTACTTCAGCTCCACCGTTCATCTACCGACCCCGGTACGGTATAGACAGTGGGGATCCTTGGTATTCTATTCTGCAGATAAATGGTCATTGACATCATGTATGTAGCATGCAGTTCTTTATAAACCCGTAAAATGCGGCCATTGATTCACTTACTTACATATCTTGGATACCAATTCCTTCGTAACTGCTTCCTTTCTCACATTCTGATTCAGATGAGATATATCAAAATTGTTATCATGGTTTCTGTGATCTGGGAAAATATTCTCAGTTCAATATGTACAAAAGCCGTTGTCCTTCAAGATACATCGGGTAAGTTTGATTAGTAGTATTTTAGGTTCCTGGACACTTGCAGCTAGCGTCAAAAGCTGCAAATTACTTTACCCTTCAAACGGTGGCGCATTACGAGTGGCATCCATTACCTCAAACGATTTATATTGTTCAATTATTACGTAACAGGAACTCAGATTAGCAGATATCAAGGACCTTGCAACTTCCACTGGTGAACGTTGAGAGCGCTGGGTTAGGTATGAGCCAACTGCTTAAACAGAAGCGTCGGGTCAAGCAAAAAGTTGAATTATTATAGATGGCGCATGTCAAGCACGTGACCTACTCAACGACGTGTTACTCCAGCTTATACCGTCCTCTTCATTCACGAAGAGATATAGTCTGACAGTCATGAACTCACTCTACACATCAGGCGTGCGCCAAACTAACTCCCTGCAGGCTGACATGGAGCGACTACGCAACGGCGACAATTCTCCCGCTCTTCTAGGTAAATACATCTGGGTTCCATACAACTACAAGTAATTAACTAATCAAGCGTCTTTGAATCCTGTTTATAGGGCAAATATCCGCATCTTTATCTGCTATGCAACGAACGATAGATGATTACGATTCAATGACAAAACGAGAAATTATCAAGGCAAAACAAGAGAAAGCACAGATGTATACCGGCCATTCTGATATAACAGTTAATATAAGCTGACTTATGTCTTTTTGATCAGGCGAGTCCAGAAATTCAGAACAGACTATGCAGAGCTCAGAACCCAATTTGAACGACTAAAAGGCGAAACGGCAGCAGCAGTGCGCACTTTCTACATTCATCGTACCTGACACCACTCTAAAATAGTTGTCTGCTTCATCTTCCCACATAGGTTGCAGAGGCAAAACGAACTGAACTTATCTCAGCGTCCTCTGCTTCTCCACTTTCACCTTCGGACACCCGAAGACGATTCCTAAACACGAATCCAGGAAACTCAACTCTACATCCGGGACTGAGACCCCAGGGCGATGTTGTTTCAGAATCACCATTTCGCGGTCCAACGCCACAACCAGGAGGCAGAGAATTCCGTGCACTAGATGAACATAGCTTCATCCAGAACACTGATAGTCGACTGGATGATTTTCTGGCGCAAGGGCGAGAGGTTTTGGATAACTTGGTTGACCAGCGGAATATGCTCAAAGGCACGCAGCGGAGACTCTTGAATGCTGCTAATACACTCGGGCTGAGCAGAGAGGTGATTGGCTGGATTGAAAGACGGAGGTGCGTACCTCCCTTTCATTGGAGAACTTTTCTTCAATGATATGCTAAAACTTTTTCATCTAGTACGCAGGACACGTATATTTTTCTGGCGGGTGCGGTGTTCACCTTCTTTTGTTTCTACCTAATATGGAGCTATCTTGGATAATTTATTGTATGTTTATCTTGACTGGGGCACTATTTAATACTTTACTGATGTTCACATGATTTACGAATAATTATATCACGATACCTTATACAAAAGGCAGGTTCTGCCAAATGTAGCGTGTTGAGCAGTCAAACCACTTTATCATATATCACCCCTTAGCCAATGAGGAAACACCCCATAGCTAAGATGGCAATGTTCATGATCGTCTAATCTGATACATTCCATAGATCCGAGAATACTAAATATCAGGATGGGAGTGATTCCTGTGATTTTACCCTCCTCCGGAGGCATTTGCAGGTGGGGTGAAGCAGGTTATATCACACAAAAGCACTTGTAAATCAACACGCTACTTTATCGACGTTAGCAAGGGAGGAGCACTTGTCAGAGATGGTTTCAACTTGTGTATTTCTGTTTCGCCCGTATTGATTACGATAAATTCAAGAGCGCTAGAGGTAGGACAACCGAGCCATGACTAGTTACTTTGGTTCAGTAGACAGGAGGAAAAAGGTTGACATCTTGCGCCCTGTCACCAATGATTTCAACCTTTAGACCGACTCCCGCAGGTACGCAACCTTCCCCAAAAGCATCTTCTAAGGCGATTTTTGCTTGGAATCCAGAACAATGCATAGGAAGCACATACATAGGTGCTGGTCTCAGCTGTTTGGACAAGAAATCCACTGTCATCGGTATCCTAGGTCCAAATTCTGGACCGGCGAGATGAAGGCCGCCAATAATCTAGAGCATATTAATATCACTGAAGTTTCTCTCAGGCACCATAAATACCATGTAAATTGGTCTGGAAAATGTTTTAATAGCATCTTTGGCGACGTTCACGATTCCAGCATGTGAACAGCTAGACGATTCCAGTGGGTAACATGATAATAGAATGAACAATAGGCCCTTACGCGCTGAAAATCACCAAACCTTTCCCTGCGACGTCGATAGTGACATATCTCTCATCCATGATCTGCTACTCAGATGGGTTCAAGAGAGTCAACCCTAGACATTAGCGGGGGAGATAAGGGAGAAAATCTACTTACCTCGTCGGAAACCCATTTCCCGTCTGAATCTGGTAATTCTTCAGCACTCTGTTGGGCCCATCTCATTTGACCGGGAATTCCAGACTCAAATTCTGTTACCCTCGGAATTTCTCCGCTCACCCAAACGGCACCTCCAGCAACGGCATGTCCTTCTGCGTGTTTTTCCACCACGCCGCCAGCTGCTTCAATGGCCTGGAAAGTTGGGTCGGGAGGTAAGGCACACAAGACTTTGTCGTAAGTTGGTCCAGGCGCTATACCTCTCGCTACCGGTCGATCGGGGTGGAGATCGACGACAATTGGACTTGCCGGTACGACGGACTCTACCACTCTCGAGCGTCTCAGGTCGAGAAAGGATAGTAAGCCTCCTGTATGGTCACTGTGCCAGTGTGAGGCGACTACCCTTTCGATTTGTTCAACAGGGATCTGCATGCTCGCTGCATTGCGAACTAAGGTTTTAGAATCAGGCCCGCTATCAAATAAAGTTAGTCGGGATGACTCTTCGTCAGTTATATGAGTTTCCTGCAGGAAAATAGGGACGCATCAAAAGTTGTGTTTCATCTAATTTGAATACGAATGACGCACAATGAGGGCGGAAAATCCATGAGCGCCTACGGGTAGACTGATTGAGGCTGCGTTTACCAATCGTTCGATAGAATGGGCTCACCGCAGCAAAACTTCTCAAAATCAAAGGCTGGCACGCCCATCACTGTGTCAACAACGTGTCCCTTTTGCTGCAGATGTTGAGGTAATTCATGAGTGAAACCTGGCGGTAATTTGGTCATCCTGGCGAGAAACCCAATATGAATGATGTCCTTTCAAAGCTTGTAGGCAACGCACCATTCAATGCAATTATCTACTAAGAATGTAATGGTAAGTTTGTCTACAACCTTGGATCGGGAAGAAATCATCTCGAATTGAAAGCCAGGAATATATTACAACTTCCACAACTTACAAGTACCGTGACTGAAGCCAGTGTGCGCCTAACAACTCGATCGGGAGTTGTACTTAATCAAGGTAGAGATGGTACTCAGACGAGTCGAATAATACAGGGATCTATAATTTACAGAGAAAGACAAAGGAGAAAAACAAAAGCCCAATTAACCAAATGATTCGCGTCCAAACTGCATCGAGAAGTAAGAAAGCGCGGTGAGTGAAACCCTTAGACTATTGTCGATCTCAATTTTGCCTTGGGGATCATCATCATCACACCATATTTCCACCATAACCCATTGCAGCACCAGTTTCCGCAAGTTTACGTTGCCGGAACGCCTGTGAAACGGAGACCTACGTGACAGAACCTTGACCATAGTTAGGAGGAAGACGTACCTTGCGATACTTGGTACGCTCATAGGTTACCAAGCCCACAACTATAAGAGCAATCACTGAAATTCCAGCAAAGACACCGAGACCGATGGGAAGTACAGACAACTTCTTGCCTGGCAAAGTGAAAGCCGAATTTGTAGCAGTTGCTTGTGCAGCTGCAGCAGATCCTGATACTAAGCCTGTGGAAGTGGACAAGAGAGAGGCCTTGGACTGAGTGACCCCAACACTTGTTGGTGCGGCGGGAGGGGGAACAGTGGATGCATCCTACGAAAGTAAGATTTAAGTATAGGTAATGAGATTAGGGCTACGGAAGATTACATTGACTCCAGCTGGAGTGGAAGATGGAGCGACGGCGGAGGATGAAGAGGTTGGCACAGGAACCGCAGACGAAGTTGATGCCAGAAGCGTCGTTGTTGGAGCAGCGGATGAGGTGACTACCGTCGCAACGGGACTTGACGAAGCTGAACTAGACGTTGGCACAGGTGTAGGAGAGGAACTTGGTAGAGGAGATGGCGATGATTGGGATGCGGGTATTGAGGAGGGATTTGTACCAGAGCCAATGGGATTGGGTACAGCCATTGAGACAGTGCAAGTCTTGACTTCTCGTACTGCATCCTTCCCTTGGTCGTCTTTGATTGGGGTTAGAACAATAACACAAGTCTGTGTGACTGGGCCAGAACCACTGGAGAAAAAAAGGACATCCGTGAGTGATGCCACTAATTCTGGCAGAGGTATGACTTACGAATTGATTGTTTGAACAGTAGTGACAGAAGTGGGTTGGATAGCGGCTTGCCGAGGGAGTAAAGGTAAAGCATTGACTTGGACGAAGAAAAGCAATAGTAGAAGATATAAAAACATGGTTGAGGCCGTTGACCAGCGGTGTCTCGATGGGCAAAAGGGCAACCAGGCGCTTTTGCAAAGTGAAAAAGCCGAGAAGAAATGAAAGAAGAAGTGAAAAGTTGAAAAGGGGCCGGGGAAATCGTTTAATTACGCAGGGTTATTACATTCACATTCACATTGAATCGGAGATTTAAATTAGATCATGCCCCCTTCAACTACTTTGTATATCTTTCCATCTCTCGTTCTTCTCCGTCCTCGTTCCCACCACCGCATTATCAATCCAACCGCTGTACTGACATTCGGTGCCCCCCACCCTTCATATGCCATAGATATCCCTACATTCACCACAGCTGCGACCAATAACATGTAGCGACCTACAACGGGTAAATGCATCAATGTCAAAATATATGTCACAGCTTGCGGAGGTGCCAGTAACACGAGGATATTCAACCCCGAAAGTAATCCTATGCAACACATAAGCCAACCTTAGTTTATATATCAGTTCAGCCTTTTTAATCCATGGGAAAACGGAAGCACAGTACCATTCGTCCACATCGATTGCCGATATGGAGGGCCAATGCTGAAGACCGCTGCCACGAGGATATACTGGAAGCATGAGATCAAAAACAGCACAGAGTTCTCATAGTTAGTAGATGCCAGCTTGTTGCTGCCACCTTTTGGCAAAGATTTGGGAGGCGGTGTATACCTGTCAAGAAATGACGCCTGGGTCCGATCAAGACGTCGTCAAGTAACGCACCATTCCTGCCGCCGAACCCAAATATATGCCCAGCCTTGTACAGCGCTCATAATGAGGATTTGGCCAACAATACTGGTCAGGACCTTCTTGGACACCAGACTGGCCGTCGGTCGCTTTGGATATATTCGAGGATATGGAAGTGTTCGGCCCACTACGTTTTTAAGTGAGCTTAAAATCGATCAAAATTTAGCCAACATACTTGTTATAGCAACCGGTATAATGATGAAGAGATCAATATAGAGAAACTGCAACAAGCAATGGTCAATTGAAGAAATTACTGTCCCTTCAAAGACTTACCTGAAAGTCTCCCAGAGACGAAGCAAACGAATATAACAGGGTGACAGAAGTGAATTGGATCATGGAATACAAGGCCCTATATGCCCCAGTGTCATGCTTAGTTGCGCATCAAACAATGCCTTTACTTACATGTACTTGAAGCAGCTGAAACTGGTGACTAACGCGCAACGTCCCTCCTTGATAAGTTCAATGACGCATCCAATGTCGGCAGTACTAGTCGTAAACGGCGCAGCCACACTAGCTTCTGCTTCAGACAATGAGATCCCAACGTCTGCGGCTTTGAGAGCGGCGCAGTCGTTCGCTCCATCACCACACATGAGAACAGTGTATCCAAGAGTCTGCAGACGCTCAACAACCTCGTTTTTCTCATCCGGTGACATCCTTGCAAAAATCTGGGTTTTTACCAGCATCTACGTCTGATGTTAATGTTATTTTTGCACGGACAGAGTTAATAAAGCCAACCCGTTGTAAAGTCTCGAGAGGCGCATAATTTAGCATCCAGCGGAAGACATCTCCTGTAATCACAAGTGCGTAGTCTTGGTAATTGATCTCGTCTCCTTCCACAGCATGATGAGGGGGCGGAGTCATAGGTTTCAGGCTATAAGAATCTAGCTTCCATCTCGCATCGTCCATACATGACCACATCAGTTTTGATGTTGGTGTCGTCGAATTCCCTGGAGTAAATTTTACTTGATGAAAATGTCTCACAAAAAAGAGACGAACCTCGAGCAAATGACGGTGAAAACACATGCGCAGCTTGACTGATGAGATCACATTCGCGAGCTACGCTAACGGCAGTCAGGGGATTGTCCCCTGTGATCATTCGACATGCAAGATGGGCGGAACGTAATGCCTGAATGGCGGGAGTAGTTCCTGGTTTCAGTCTATTTTCAAAAATCACTAAACCCAGGAATCGAAGCCCAGACTCTGCCTGTTCCCTAATGCGCACTCATGAGCTAATTATAGATATAAAAGTCATTCGGTCGTACCTTTTCATCTTCTGCGCCTTGAGCCAGGATAATCCTTCTATGCTCTTGCCAGCGACAGCGATGACACGGTATCCGCGCTTCGTATAATAGGATAGCAGATCATCGTAGTCACTGGGGACTAAAATGGATCGACATGGATCGTCAGCGACTCGAAAATCTCCAAAGACACTCACAAGACGACTTGTCACAGATGTCCACCATCACTTCAGGCGCCCCTTTCACGTATATTTCCATGCTACTGCTTTTGAGCCTTTTGACGATGACACTCATTCGACGAAGAGCGGAAACGAATTCGAATGCACGTATAACGCCCAATTCAAGGAAGTGTGCATGCTGACAAAATATGAACACTCAATCACCATTCAGCCGTAAATAAGGAACACGCTCACTTTCGCAGCTCCTTTCAAGGCATCCTCCACGCGAAATTGTGCACTTCCAGGAGGCCGGACAATGGTTTGCACTAGGGCTGTTTGCTCAATGATGGCGCCTTTGGCTTTGATATTGCCAGTTCCTGTAATGCGTCCCTCATCTAATGTCCATCGCGTGAAACCGAACATTTTCACATCCAGTGGGTCCCCAATGGTTTCGCCATCTACCATCTTCAGAGTGTGACACGTCGCCAGAGCGTGCAAAAAAGAAGCCTTGTCTTTGCTTAGTGGAAGATCATGCACATCCTCCACAAGCTCCCCAAATCTATTGACGTTCTTTTCCAGACTACGGACTCCGAGAATATCGAGACCGTCTTCGGTCAGTGTTCCTGTCTTGTCAAAGCAACACACATTGATTTTACCAGCGATGTTTACCCTGCTCGGAGAGATGCAAAAGATACCAAACTTCCGTAGTCGACCAATAGCAAAACTGGTTCCTATTGATAAAGTTGCTGGCAGGGCAGGAGGCACGACAACAGTGATCAGGTCCAGAGCACGGACGACAATAGTGTGCCATGATAGCTGGGCGAAACTTGTTGAAACCGCATCGGCACTGGAGAAACGGAGCACTCACACCAATTTTGACAAACTCGACTGCACTAAAGCAGAACCCAAGGATAGCGATGCAAGCAAGGACGCCGATAAACCTGACGGAATCTCTGTAGAACTTGAACCCAATAGGTTTCGGAAACAGCATCGATCTGATTAGAGCTCCCTTGGTGGTGTTAAAGCCTAGGCTGAATCAGCAAGGGCAATCTGAATGAGAAACGATGATGACTTGCCCGTCCTCGCCACAAGAGCAAGTGCAGGTCGTCCCTGCCCATCAGACATAATAGTGCTACGGATTCGCACAACCCGAGTACCACCATACAAAAATCCTTTCGCATTTTCTTCCTTGTTTTCGCGCCATTGTGTCAGGTCGTCATCTTTAACCGGAATTTTGCTGACGGGAACACTTTCTCCAGTGAGCATGCTCTCATTGACTATTGCATCACCGGAGAGTAGAAATAGATCCGCTGGGACTAAAGAAAAGTTGGAAGTCGATAGATTAACAATATCTCCTGGTACTAGGTCAGTTGAGTCGCATTCTGACCCTGTCATCAGATAGTCACATAAACGCCGTATAAGAGTTTAAGAACGAACACGTACAAGACCCATCGCGGTAAACATCCATTTTGCAAAAAATACGGGACATTTCTCTCATTCGGGAAATGGTCTGCCAACCCATTCATTACAACTCCGCATTCACTTTATGCAATTTGTGCTCTAACCTTCTGGGTTTCGATGAGAGTTGTGGTTATGCTTACGATAGATATAAGACCGATGCAAAACGCATAGTAGTAGTAGTTGTCAAGACACCACAGAAGGATGCTAGCAATTTGAAACACGTAGAAAGGATGAATGACCTATAATAACATTAATCATTATCAAGAAGAACATATCACATATCAAAACTAACCTCGTTGACCAAGAGAGATAATGCTGATTTTCTCTCGATATCAATCTCGTTTTTCCCGAAAAGATTCATCCGTTGGACTCTTGTGGCTTCATCGACACCATTTTGGACGGGGGAAATACCTACCCAGCTGGGGTCCCTCCAATCTCTTGAAGAACACAGTGAGATAGCGAAACAAGATATGAAGACTAAACAAACCTAACCATATGGAACAGGCCCGTTCTTGGATCAACAGCAAAACGAGTATACCGATAGTCGACGACAAGGAGACGACTCAACATGCCATCTCGAACGTCATAATCTTTAGCTGGTCCCACCGCTTCAGTTCCCTGGTCTATTGGAGCTGTATGTGGAAACACAGTCGATATGTGATATGGATATTTAAGCACTTGTATAGGAAGTAGCATCATGGCTTTGTAGGATGACTATAATGTGTTTAGGAGACAGAGGGTAGTGACGATAGGGGAGACTGACCTCGACGACCAAGAATCCATCGCGGCCTTCAATGAATCCCTTTTCGCGCACGACCCAGCGAAGCCATAAATACGGAAACCAATGTCCAAGCAAAGCGAGAATACCTAAAGTCAAAATGCAGCTTATGCGCCATAGCCAAGCACGCCATGGTATGGTCTCATACCCTACAAAGCGGATGGTATGGTCTTCGTCGGGAATATATACAGTTTGCCTGCTCGGTGGGCCTGGCGGAGGTGGATCGAGCAGGGTAAATGGAGTGTCCATGTCAATACGAGCTTCACCGCCGAATACTGGGTCCATGTTGAGTAAAGGAAGAGTTTGGTTTCCCCCACCAGAGCTTGGAGGTTCAGAATCATATTCCATGCTCGCAGTGATGGATGCATTGTCGCGCACAACATTCAAAGAATGTTGGGAATCATCCTCAGAATCCTCTTCTCCAGACGAATATCCCCATCGTTCGTCTTCGTTATCGTCTATGTCTGATGCATTTTCGGCAGCCCTGGAGCGCCTTGAGATTTGACTCATAGATGAACGTTGCGATATCGAAGGCCGTCGATCATCAGGACTGTCGGAAGCGCCAGGCCTTCCAAAAATATGGGCCAGACTTTCGAAAACAGACGAACGCGGTGGCGGAGACAATGGCTTTCGCTGCCAGCCTCGCGGTTCGTTGACATCATCCTCATTGAGCAATGAGTCTAACTCGTCTTGGTCCATGCGGTGAACGGTCGCACCATCCACGCTCTGACGTGATACCTGACTACTCCTACTATCCCTTCGTTTCCCGTGTGGGCCATGAGAATCAAAGCTCTTTCTCCGAGTTTGCGACCAGGCATCACTGCTTCTCCTTCTTAACTCAAGGTGTGACATTCGGGAAACGCTGCTGGGGTTTACAGAGTGTCCAGGTCCAGAGAACATAGCGCCGTCTCCATCTGCGTCGTAGTATGTACTACATTGGGAGTCACGTCGAGAACGGCTGTTGTTGTCCAAGGCATTGTCTATGTCAATCGCAGATGCACCTTCTGTATAGTCATATGAGGAGGGACCTGCCTCAGGAGAAGACACGATTGGAGCCATCTCCAGCACGTCGGCCCTCAATGTTGTATACTTTGGAGAACTCGTCTCCCCTGTTGAATGCCAGATAACAGACCAAATAAACAAATGATAGTTGACTTTAGGTTCGGTACAACGTACAAGCCGCGTTCTTCTGCCGGTGATTGTTTGCTGCGCAAACATAGCCTCTTTTGGTAACTACAGTCATCCACCAGCTAATGATACAGTGAAACTTTGAAAATCAATTTTAAACCTGAGACCACATTTTTTCATGAAAAAAAAATGCATAGTAAATTCCTATAATACCATTGGTTCATGCTCTCCAAATTTCAAAATAATTGGATATGTTCCCACTGAGAAATGCCCAAAACATATGTGTATCATTGGGTGGTGGCAGTGTTTCTGGCTAAATCTGTAAAACATCCGTTTTTGAATGAGATATCCTGTGCACAAATTTATCAAATCCTCTTCAAACTCTGGGTGCGGATAGGTAATATATACAGGCTTTGAGGAAAATTTGTTTCACAAAGAAATATGAAGTTTTGAGGAAGTTATCAATGTTACAAAAGTGTATCATTGGGTGGTGGTGTATCATTAGCTGGTGGATAACTGTATTTGCGAAGGTGCATTTATTTATTTTCCGTGCCAAATGTTACGTATATGATATATATTCGCTAACTACGTTACAAAAATCAAGTAAAAGATATAGAGAATGAAGGATATGAAGGTGATGATGGCAAGATATGGGACAGGTGAGAAGGTAATTCGAAATGTGTGCGGTTTGGAATATTGATAGATTTGTGATGTGTTCTGAGGTGACGAGCGTAAATATAAAACCCGTTGCACGTGAAGTGACCGGCTTTTGACCGGCTTTTATATCCGGGTAGCACTTTAACCTCCAACTTTTTCTTACCTTCTTGTGGTCTATCATGTCTGCTTACGACAAAGTTAGAAGTCAACAAAAAACTGCGGAAGAGCACTATGCAACGACCCAGGCCCGGATTGAGAAAATCCAATCGCAACTTGACAACACAACCCGTGGAGATAAGTTAAGAGGAAAGGTTTGCATCATTACAGGTGTGGGTTCCTTAAAGGGCATTGGGTATGTCAGTCTACGGTTAGGGCTTTCTTTCGTTTGAATAGTATAATTTTTAGGCGTGCTACATCCCTTTTGTTCGCTCACGAAGGTACAAAAAACAGTTGTAAATTTTCAACAACCCATCTCACTTTCTCTCAGGCGCGAAACACCTCTATCTCCTTGACTTTGATCCTAAAAATTTGCCCGACCTCAAATCTACTATTGGAACGCGATATCCGGATGTAAAGGTCTGTCGAGGCTCATTGAAGTTCCTCCAGAATGCGAGGAGTAAAGTGGCATACATGCTTTCAGGTTACAACGCAACAAGCCGATGCGGCTAATGAAACGGCCATCTCGGAAGTATGTATACTGGCCCTTCGGGAAGAAGGCAGGTTGGATGTGTTTTTTGCCAACGTAACATCTTTCTTTCGGCTGGTTTTCTATCTACTGATGTAACTAGGCGGGCATTGCCTCGCGGGATCCATTGGCAGACACTTCCGCGGAAACCTTTATGAACGTCATGCGCGTCAACACACTTTCGTACGTCACCTTTTTTTAGTCCAAAAGTTCGCCTTGTCGACTTTTCTCGTTGACTAGTTGCTTTCTCGCCATAAAACACGCATCTGCGGCAATGCTCAAAACAAATTCTTCGAGAGGAAAGGACGTCAGTGGCGGTAGCATAATTCTGACTGCCTCCGGTAAGTGATTGCCAGATTATTTGAGCAGCATACAAACCTACTTTTCAGTTGCCGGACTCCGCTCTGGAGCGGGTACAATTGACTGTTAGCCCATTTTACAAGGTTTTACACAATTGTGACGCTAAAATTTTATTGCTTAGATAGCGCAAGCAAAGCTGCGTGGGTAAACTTCACTATCACAATTTCATATTCCTTCTGACATATCTGCAGTGTCAATTCGATGGCAAAAACATCGGCATATCAACTCCAAAAGACTGACATCCGCGTCAATGCGATCTGCCCTGGTTTAATTGAGACTGGTATGACGGGCGCTACATTTGATTACGCCCGTCAACGTGGTACCGTTGGCAAAATTGGACAGCTCAATCCATTAGGACGGTTTGGTGTCGCCGAAGGTATGACTATACGGAACTCGAAACATTATAGCACTAATAATATAAAACCACCAGAAATTGCCAATGCCGCTCTTTTTCTGGCATCTGGTAGCACTTTTTGTCAACATCGGTGTGATTTTCCACTGATTTTCATTTTTCAGATTCTTCCAGTTACGTAAATGGCCAAAACATTGCTATTGACGGCGGATTGTCCTCGTCGCATCCCGTTGTACCCGGGAGATGGGCTTGAGAATGCAAAAATAACCACCAGCATCAGCAACACCTTTTAGTTCAGGGATGGCCATCTATTTCTCCTGCATGGCTAAATAATCTAGCCATTTTCTCCTGGTTGTGGACTGCGTCTGAGTGTCTACGACTTGGACCTCATCTAATGAACATGTATTCAATGTACAGCCATTTGTTATCCATCTAGGGTTCTCAGTGACTCCAACTTCCCTTGCTGAATATGCAAACGTGGAAGGATTGACTAAATGACTTAGCCTTTCTTGCAACTTTCTTCAGTCGGCATAAACAAACTACGTTCTTTATACGATCGCGAAGAAAGTGAAACTCACTAACTATGGTTCGTCGATTTATCCGTCGATTTCTGTTCGACAGATGCGACAAGGTTTACTGAACCATTATAAATTGCTCTGGAAGTGGTCGAAGATTCCATATGCCAAGCTCAGACCAAGATTTGCGGCCGAAATGCGAGTGAAGACAACTGTACGCCTGTACATCGATTAACAAGCCTTGAAAGAAACGGTCTGAATAGTCGGGTCCAATCCAGAATACCCCTTGGCCACCATGCAGATTGCAACTTAAGCACCAACTGACTGTTACAATAGGGACCGCATCTCCCTTCCTTTCAGTACAAAACAGGGAGAGACACAATGTTGTATATGTATAAAAGGCAATTGTTGAAACGTGGGGAATGCAACAACAAATATACATACTTTTGAGAGATATCAGTCAATCCAACTCATTTTAACTCAAGAAGCTTGACTTCTACACGACTTGATGTAAGCACCCATTAGCATATGCCTATAATAAAGAACATACCAAATACCAGAGTGGAATTGGCAGGGATACCAGGGCTGGCTTTCTTTCCGTAGGCCATGCTAGCAGGAATAGTCAGTCTTCTTTCACCGCCTGCTTGCATGCCAACAATGCCCTCATCCCAACCTGCACAAGGTTAGTCAAAAATAAGAAATAAGAAGGGATTGTCACTTGATCGTACCTTTGATGACTTCACCCTTTCCGAGATGGAATGTGAACTGAAAGGGGGTCAGACTAAACCATTGAGGCAGGGATCAACTACGTACCGGCTTGCCACCAGTGTTCTTGTCAAATTCTTTGCCATTTGTAAGCTTTCCAACGTATCTCATGCGCACAGTGTTCCCTTTCTTTGCCATGGGACCAGTGCCAACCACAGCATCTTCGATCACAACACCACCTGCAATCGTTTTCTTGGCCGGCGTTGGTTTTTCACCTGGAGTGTCGCTAATTTTTTTCTTCTCTTTTTTATCCTTCTTTTTTTCTTTTTTCCCGTCTTTCTCCTTGTCAGCTTCTGCCTTCTTTTCATTAACAGCGTCACTCTCGACCGCAACGGGCTTTCCATCTTCAGCCTTCAACTTTTTGGTCTTTTTGTTGCTCTTCGGAAGGGTATCAGATTCACGAGCACGTTTCTGTGTCTTGCTTGGTTCTTTCTCTTCGACTTCTTCGAAGCGGCTGATTTTTTTGCTTTGAATGCTTATTGATAGGAGCAGGGAGTATAGGAACTTACCTAGCGTCGCTTTCAACGTCGTCCAGATCATCAGGGTGCATTTCTACATCAGAACTAACTTCACGAAGATCATAGCCGTCTTCGGAATCCATCTCTGAACCAAATTCGGATCCGAATGGCGTCTGATCATTTTCTGGTGATTGCTCTGGAGAATGCACGTCAAAACCCATGGACAAGAACTAGAGTAACAAATATACCGATGTAATTGCCAGTGAGATAGACAGTGCTACGAAATAAAAAATTAGCAACGCAGTCAAACATAGATTGGGGCAGACTGACTTCTTTCCTGTGGCCTGGAAAGTGGGTTCTGATTCAGGATCAAGTATGAGATCTATAGAAGACTGCTCAATCTAATAGAGTAGAATAAGTCATATGTTGCGCCTTCCCCAGTAAAACAATTGAATTACCTTTCCGGGAGTCAGAGCACAGAGGACAGTCGTGATTCTGGGTGTCTCGTCTTCATCTTCATCTTCGTCATCTCCAGGCGTATTAGGAAGGCCATATGTGAGTTTTACCACCGTCCTGGCTGTTGTATCTACCAGGTCCTCGCCGAAAGAAACGTTCGTAATTCGTACATGAGCTGGTAAGTCCACTGTTCTTTCCTCTCCTCCTTCTAGAGTTACGCTCCTGTAGAAATATTTAGCAGAAAGAACGTGAAAAAGCGCGTCTTCACTTGCCAAACGGCTAACGCAACTGCCATTTTGAAGTGCGTGTAAGGTGAACCAAGACGAACCGAAAAAAAGTTTCCTAGCCTCGGCAAACCCCGAAACTCCGCAGTAATTAGGTAATCAGGTACTTGAATGGGTTGTCGGACTTGGTGATAGGGTAATAATATTCCATGGTGAGCCGCATCTGTTAAGCGGTACTGAGCCTTTGACTGACGAAACAATGTAGTCGAATACCCTACGGCCATATCTCGCAGCAGTAAGATCAACCCTCACGGCTGCACTCACTTTAGAGAACTTCGCGTCTCAGGTCACTTGCGATTATCATTTTCGCGCCGGTGAAACTGATCAGTTACGCGTTGTCAGGTCGTAGAGCGACACAATAAGCCAGAGGTTGAATCTGCGTATGTTTCTGTGCTACTTCTACAATCATTTATGGCTTATGCATATCAGGACTTCCAAGGAAGTCCTTCTCAATCCTTTAACTATATCTCGAAATGAGAACGAGCGCGTGTTGATCGAACCGTCCGTAAATTCCATCCGACTGAGTATCAAGATAAAGCAAGCAGATGAGATTGAACGCATCCTATGCAACAAGTTTACAAGGTTCATGATGCAAAGAGCTGAGAGTTTCATTGTGCTTCGTCGAAAGCCCGTACCTGTACGCCACTCTTGCTTAACATCGGTAAAAAAAGATAACTGTGAAGCCAGGGCTATGACATATCTTTCTTAATAACAAACACCCACACGGAGACTATGCTCAAGCACAAAATTGTTGATTTTATCATTCAGTGCGTCTATCCACCATTGATCAGAATAGGCATTCTAATGATGTCGCAGGTTCATGGAGGAGGTAGATAAAGAAATTAGCGAGATGAAGCTTAGTTTAAACTCCAGAGCCCGTATAGTTGCTGAATCATATCTTGTCGCTGTAAGGTTTTTCCCGCTATAGTTTGCATTCTGACTCATCCACCTCGATTGCAGTTCAACACTTGACTTCTGATCAGTACATTTCATGGCTTATGACAGACATTACCAATGGGCTTTATCCAGCATGCATTGTCGCAGTTGGCTTGGCTGACAAAGAACAGGAAGGCAGCAACGTACGCTCGAGTTAATCTAATTGACGCGGATATGTACAATGAAGTATTCAGACATTCCTCAAGCTGGCTTTGATCTGATTTGCGCTATTTTCACTGCCCAGTCCCAAAACCACATATCTTTCCAAACACTGCATGAGTTTTGGCCACTGGATTGCAGCAACCTTTTCCACCCCTGGTCTGCGTCTGTCCCCGAACATCTTTTTGAGAAATTTCGATTCATTTCAATATATATTACAGCAACTTATACGTTGACTGTGCTATCTGTGTAAGTTCGCTATAAGGTTCTTTGATCAAATGGATGTCTTTTTATAAACGAGTCCGATTACGCATAACTAATGGTAACTACGGATTAACCAAATTACTGGCTGAGTTCAGCAGAATTATCATATATAGTTGGCATGTAGATGTGGTTACTCCAGTATGGTTGCGCTTAAGACGCTTGATTTGCTTGTCTTCTGATACCAAAGAGTTCTACAAGATCTGATCATTCTGTCAGATGTGTTCTGCGTTGACAAAAGTGTTGTACCTTGGAGTCGTGCCTCTCGTTGCTGACGCGGTGTCTCTGTACGTTTGATACCAGAAAAGGCCTAGGCAGACCCTATGTAAGTGGACATAGTAAATTATTCTAATTGAAAAGGGATTAACTTGTTGAATGAGTTGTTTCTTCTTTCCCTGAATGTCGAGAACTTTCGATTCGACGGTGTTTTCTGCAATGAGCTGATAGACATGGACGGCTTTCTTTTGACCAATGCGATTAACTCTATCAACTGCTTGACTCTCAATACCCTCCTGCGGGACGGTGATGTTCAGTGAACAATACAAGACATAATATCCTTTGGTATAACGAACCTGCCACCACCTGATCGACGACGAATAAGATCGGTTTTTGAATGTCAAAGGGGGGGGGAAAAAACTCACGGATCCATCCTGTTTTCGAGTAGAACATATTGTCAATCCCAGGAACTGGGTCGAGCATAAGAAGGCACTTACAAATAGACATTATTGGCAACTGAAACAGATACTCTGGGTAAGTGACATGGAGTAAAGACGAAGAAAAAAAGTACCAGTCAAGTTCAAACCAAGCGCACCCTGATGTTTTATATATGATTAAGAAATTTTAATTATTCACAGAAAACATACCGCCTTCAATGATAGAAGCATGACTCGAGGGTTCTCGTCCCCATCGGCGAAACCAGACCTGACATATTTAGCCTTGCCTTTCCCTTTACGTTTTGATGTCTTGCCAAATGGTCGCCCGTCGTCTTCATCTATAAAATCATCATCGTCGTCGTTTACCGTTGGGTCGCTATCATAAGAATCATCGTCACGAGTTGTCGGTCGCTCGCGAACGTTTGCCCTTTGAGGGATAGATTGTTCCTGCTCAAGTGGCACATTGAATTTAGTGATAGCGTCTCGCCTCCTCTTGGCGGACATCTGTCCGTCAAAGCGAACGAACGGAATGCTGTGGAAACGTATTGAGTCATAAATTTTTGGTAACAGAGGGTATGACCTACCCCTCCTCCTCCAATGTTCCCGCAATCTAGACATAATTAGCTTTGAAATCAATATCCCAGTACCAAACTTTACCTTATCCAAAAATGATGTAAACTGTGAAAAAACCAGGGACTTTTCCGTCGAAGGAGTGAGGTTCAGGAGATGAACTAGCTGATCAATTTTCGCGGAAGAACCAGCACGGATTCCCTGTGGCTCTGCTTCTTCCATATCCCTGATTGGCTTTTGTGTTAGGTCAGTAGGCGGTGGAGGTTCATGTAAATCAGCTGCAGTCAGGGAACGCCGATCCTGATACCACACATCAAGCCTCCAAAAAAATCAATGAATCAATGCAAACAAACCATTGGACATTTAGGATCTCGGGATAAGATCTCTGTGATGCTATAACACTCATCAAGAGGAGGTCAAGATTCAAGAAACAACCATCATACCAGGCCAGACAGAACATGTGTGCACAACTTGTGATCCTTGCGTCATTCAGTAATACGCCAAAACAGACCGGGCATTCCTCGCAGTCTTCAATTGCCTGAGCAAGCACATACTGTAATTTCATTCGGTCCGCAGGCGTGATAACGATTGGTTTCGAGACTCCTTCATTAGCTTCAGCAGAGCGCAGCTCCTCAAGATAGTTCGCTGGCACGAGACCAGGATGAAGAGCTATCTGTCTCATGCGTGTTAGCATACTCAGGACATTGGATTGAACCTAACAAATGGTGAGGATGCAGATTTTGTTGCACCAAATTCTGAATAATTACCGCGGGCGCCATCCCTCCATAAATCAAGTTCTCGATGCGTTGTTTTGAGACGTGCTCAACTTCATCATACAGTCGCTATTCAATCATAGTGAATTTGAGTTACACAACTTTGGATCTTCATCAACTTACCCTCGCTTCTTCATTGAGCGCAACAGGAACTCTGATCATTTCCACCTGGAAAACAATATTCGTTGTTCAAACATACTCTGTCAATACCATACAAGTCACGTACAGGTGGCAATGCAAGAATGGGAACTCCATCACTGTCATGCATCTAAATGATAGTGAGAAATGATCCAACGACAATAACGGGGGAGCTTACTTCTTTGGTTCGACGAATGCAGATATGACTCATTAGTGCCTATAATGCAATCCATAATAAGTTTAAGGTTGGGGTATTATCAAGGGCTGAAAATTACCCGAAGGAGCTCTGCGCCAGATACTTCAGCGTTCTTAAGCGGACGCAGGAGAAGGCGTTTATAGAAGTCTTCATTGTCAAGAGGTTGACAAATTTTCAGGAAGGTGAGAATGGAGCCAAGGTCCTTTTTTAAACTTATCAAAAACTAAAAAGTAAATGTGTTGGGCCAAACATACTCGAGGAGAATTTATCTAGAAAGGGTAAGTTCTGATTAAAGTGTCAGCACTGATTGGTAGGATGGTTGACGCACAATGGGTGTACCCGTCAAAACCCAGCGCCTCGAGGCATTTAAGGCAACGATAGCACGAGCCATCTTGGTCTTCGGGTTGCGGATGTTATGTCCTTCGTCCAAAATAACCCTCTGTATTTCATATTTCAATCAAGATATTATCAAAAAAATGAGCGGCTACAAACCTTCCATTGCATCTCAAAAAGATTTTTCTCGGTCCTCTTCTTTTTCTTCGCTCGACCAGTGGTGGCACCTTCCTCATGTTCTCCTGTCACAGTTTGATAGGTCGTGATCACGATATCATATTTCTGAAGTTCTGCAACACTTAATCCCCTGCTGGAGCCATAATAAACACAGCTGGAAAGGGTTCCTGATGTGCAATGCTCCTCAATCTGTTTCTCCCAATTGGATAACACAGAAAGAGGTGCAACTAAACCCTTTTCAACAATTTACATCTCCCAAAGAAAATAACAAACACTATCCCACCTATCAAAGTTGACTTGGAAAAACCTGGGTCCTTGTCCGCTTTTGTGGCAAGGATTAAAGCAATCATCGTAAGAGTTTTACCCTGGTGTAAGTTTTCAGTATCAACGAGATGAAATGTCACCAATGCTCGACTTACAAGACCCTACAAAACTTGATGCTCAGATTATTGAACATGAAATTTGATGCAACGCTCTTACCATAGCATCTGCACATAAAGCGCCTCTACCAAGTGGGGGACGAGCTTCTTGGGGCGTCTTGGTGGCAACTGACGGATGGTTAGTTTTCCGTGCGCAGGTTTTGGTTTATTACTTACTGTTATAATAATATATCTGGGTACATGAAGATTGATATGAGAACAACTATGAGGTAAAACATGGATGACTTACTTTATTCCCGTTCTTTCTTAACTGCCAAAATTGTACAGGTTTATCTGTTTCTTTACTCGGTAAATTTGGGTTTTCACGATCAACACACCACTGAAGGGCTTGAAGCTGACGAATCATAGGTAAATTAACTTGGTCTAGAGCCGGAAATTATTAGACAGACCTGGTGTTTTAACAAATTCACAGTAAGCTCGCCACTCAGAATACCTGGTGGATTTGGGTGCAGCGGGAGATTTAGCACATCGTCAGTGGAGCATAAAATGTCCAACATAGAGCAACGTCGGCCTTCGTCGTCCACTTTTTCAAGGTTGCTGAGCGTCTGCCTTAGTTCAACCGCCTTTTGTAAAGCCTCTTGTTGTTTCCGGATTGCTTCTATTTGAGCAGGAGTCTGGGGCGCATTCGGCCTACGCTGCGAAGACGGGGGTGCAGCTTGAGCGACATTGCCAATGCGGCTGCTGGTGGATGCCGATGCAGAAGCCCGTGAAGAGGCAGTACTAGACGGAAACCCACGTTGACCGGGTGTTGCCCAGATCAACAATGGCTCAAGTTCACGCCTCTGGTCAGAAGCTCCATACATCTTAAGTGTGCTGCGTCGCAAGTAAGCGACCATGTCCTAAGAGAAAAGACAATGCATACATAGACAGGGTATAACCTCTGGACCCAGAAACTGGGATGCATCAATGAAACAGAATTCGAGGTATAGTGATTTGTAAATACGTACTGTTTCCATCATTGATAACTCCCTCGACGGTTACCGCTTGTCTGTCGAGAAGTGGCGCCAATTTAGATGCAACATTGCGCGGGAGATGCCCAACTTGAACACGAGAGATATTCTTGACTTGGATTGCGTTCCTATGATAATCAAGGCTTGAATTTGCAACTAATTGATAGCAGGGAAACGTACCTATCGTATGGGTTTTGAGGCTCTCTAACTAGGAGGACTTCCTCTCCTGGTCCAACCATACCTGGACCATGTTTGATAAATGAAGGAATGTGGACGAATCACGTTGGGCCAACCTTTGTAATACTGAATGCCTACAACAGTTGTCGTCATGATGCAATAGAGCTCGTCCTTAACTTCTTCCTCAGTTACATCCTCAATTTCTTCTTCTGCTGGTTGAAAAGTAGTTGAGGCAGATAATGTTTGAGGCGTGACCAGAGCCATGGGTTGATCTAAGCCTGCTTGAATTGCCGTCCTTTTGGATGGATGAGAGATAGCCTTTGTCGCAGTGCGGACGCTAGAGGACCCTCTTATTTTTGCAGATTCTGGAAAATCAATTGGGTCAATGCGACGCAGTGAAACGGCCAGTCGAATTTTTTGTTGATCTTCAGACCTGGAGAAGAGTTATATGCGTAAATAAATATGGGTTTCGACGTACTTGAGATCTTGGAAGCCGGTTACGCTTTCCAGGGATGTAGCCGCCAATTGCTCGAGAATATTTGAGTCTACGCAGCCCCTGTCGATGGTTAGCACATATGATTGCACACAAAGCATGCCGAGCTCACCAATGTCTCCATTCGACGGTCTCTCCGAACTCACCGTTTATAGTTTGACCATAGCGCATTGTGCCAACAGGCAGATTTGATGTCTGAAACGTAAAGGTTTTTCCATTCAACTCTTTGCGAATAGGCCAAAAGACTCACTCTGCACGGTGGTGGGCCATGGCATTTGGCCCTTGCGCTTCTGCTGTACTAAAGATTATGCAGAGATGAGAAGATATTTCCTGGCAACAACGACAATAGATACCCCGAGTGCATGACGCGTCGACATAACAGAAAAGCAGATTTCAGCCTTTTAGTTTTCAAGCAAGAGACTCGAGAGGCGGCGACCAAACAAGGCCCAACGCGTCAGATGCCATCATGAATTACACAATTGCATAATTACAGAGCGAAGTTACATAAGTAACGCGTCTTCCCTCCTATCAATTGTCCAAACCTGCCACTATGTCTGATATCGAAATGCATGACAACGATGGTGAGCCACCTGAGCACCCCAAGTCTGTTATGCCACACCATCCCGAGCCTTCAGACATGGTCTTTGATCCTGACCAGGCCCCTGAGGAAAAACGTGCAGTGAGACAGAACTATCGCTCTCTGGCAAAGAAAATAGAAGGTATACGTAGTATCATATCAGTATCATTATAATCTCATTACCTTTTCTCTATAGAGAATCAAGGCAATCCAAATGATTTTACAGCAGAGGAACTCTTATCGCAAGTTCAGAAGGCGGACAAGCTATTCAGCCGGGGTCTGTAACCCACTCTACAATTCTTTCTGCATATCTCATGATTATTTAGTCAAAGGGCCTCAAGAAGCTACCTTGGATTCGCATTTACTCTTAATGGCATCAAATATGGGTGCTCAGAAAGCCCGTGCCATGAAATCGGGCTCCGGAGCATTTGACATTGATGATTTTGTGTCAAAGCTAGTGATGTTCATGGGTGGCCAAAAGTCTCTAGAGGACGCGCTGCCGGACGACTCCGACCCAGAAGACACAAATGATAACAGTTCAACCCTAGATTGGGATAGGATTGGCCGTAAAGCCTTAGCGAAGAGTCGACGCGTTCCAGTAATGGGATTCATGTACTATTGCATTTTTGCTATGCTTGTTACCCTACTAATATCGCATGTAGGTTAGGTCCATTGTCAATCGAACAGAAAAAAAGAGCGGCGACCAAACGTTCCAAATTAGAAAAGAACAAGGAAGACGAGAGAAGACCTCAGGAGCTCAAAGAGGAAGATATAACCCGTTCACAAAACGAAACTACCAAGAATGTTGCAATAGTAGGTTATAGTTCTCGATTAAGTCTGTGACAACCTTGATCTAACATATTTCTAGCTTGCCAGCATTTTGGAAGAAATTGGAAAAGTCAACCTATTTAAATTCGTTGTCAATCCCAATGACTTTGCTCAATCTGTGGAAAATATTTTCTATCTGTCTTTTCTAGTCCGAGATGCCAAGGTTGCTTTCGAAACTGAAGATGGAGAACCAGTCATATGCCAGTACTCAAATATTAGGAACTCGCGGTAACAACTGACTTCTATACAGATGGCTGTGAAGAGCCGACCGACGTGGACTATGAGGGTGGACTGAAAAAGAGGCAAATTTTCCTGGAGTTTGACATGGCAACCTGGAAGGTACTTGCATGCACACATTAAAAAAATTACATTCACTGAGATGCCCACACGACAGCGGGCCATTGAGGTTTTCAACATCACTGAAACGATGATACCCCAGCGGCCACCTGCAGAAACAAGGTTAGGAGACAAATGGTACGGCTAGATACTCTACTATCAGTCGTGTACTTCATATTGCATAGCCTCATCTTACTATTAACCCTCCACGTAGCTTAGAACTCGAATTTATTCCAAAGATAGAACACAATTTATCTCACCGAAAGGTGTGACAGCTGGCATTAATTTAACCGTCAACAGTTCCTCAGCAGAATGTTCGAGGATGGAATGGGAACCTGATGCATCGTAGTCTATAGCCAGGTTCCTGGTTGTCGCCGTAAATATGAGCGAACCAGCCAACCCCGCCTTTCGCGGCCGTTCTGAGGTCATGGCAATGACGATCCAAGAGAATATAGTACTTCTGGATCCATATCAATCACCTAAGTAGCTTGGAACAAGTGGCAATAGAGACATACATACTCACCGTGGACCTCGGCCATTGCAAGAGGGTTATTGGGCTGAACACTGGGAGATGTCACAGACGGCCGTCTGTTCTGTTGAACGAGAAACCGGATTTTTGTGAACGGCTCTGCAAACCCCGAATACCGACTCAAACCTCATCAAAATACCCCTTCTTTCCATTCCCATGGTCAATGAACCAATGCAGATCATTCAGTACCAGAGGTCATGGACTGATTGGCTAATATGATCATGACACAACATCAGAACTCGAACCGAGGCCTTACATTGACACGTACCAGTTGACGCTTTTTGTGAATACAATGGCATCCAAGACGTCCTGTGCACCACCCTTCTCCTGATACCTCTGCCATTTCAGCGTTGTGTATGTCATTGCTTTGGAAAGACCAAATCACCCGTAAGCTAATTCAGACACAGTTACCGGGGTCGAAATGCTTGACAAATTAGCCTTAGCGGGCTCGACTTGTCGAGCTATGTCCTTATGTGGAAGGACACTGTCGAATAAAGAATAAACGTTCAGAACGTTCAGAACTAAATTGAACCATCCGTGTTACGAAATTTGCTTGGAGTGACCGCGCAGATTGCCTTGGCATCCAGATATTATCCGAGTTTCAGCCAACTTCAGCACAGAGTAGGCAACAATCGCCATTCCCGAGCATGAACAATACTTACCCATATTAAGGCATGGACGCCGAGGCCGTTTTCCCAAGCTGCGTCAACAATATCATTGCTGTCTTTGTCAAGCAGTCGGTAAACAGTCGGATAGCTGACGACCTATTAAAAGCCTCCGCGGTCGAGGCTCCATAGAGGCGTACATAACGCGAGTGAAAATGGCATCGGATGTCACGAGATTCCCCTGAGGTCGGAATCATCTGGGGTTCTAGAAGGCATCTGAAATCCCAAAGCTGGAAAACAGTTGCCGTGCGACGTCGCAGAAGGCGACTCGACTGTTTGACGATCCTCCAGGAGCGTTGCGCCGTTAGCAACAGCGAACGGCAAGCAATACGATAACAAAAATATTTTCTTCACCGCCATTCAGCGAGGATCCAATAATCATTCTTTTCAAGGAAGATGAATAAATACTCCAATGATCGACGCTTCGTGAAACGGCCATCATTCCGGATGACCAAAGACGCGCTTGCAAGATGTCGACACGGCCCAACTCACGCACTGAAATCTAACGAACAGGAATAGAAACATAGCTACCGTTGGTCGCATATTATATCGTTTTCAGCTTTGATTTGTTCGCCACTGACATGTGCAAGTATATCAAGGTTGTGTTCCATTGTGCGAATATGAAGTGACAGAATAGTGTTGCGTAAAGTTGTAATAGAGTGGCCAAAGGAGAGACATCGCATCATCAAAGGCAGACTGAGGCATGTGCGTTACACATTAGTCTGAGAAAACCATCAACTAAACTCTAACCTTGTAATCGCATGACATCGGAAACGCCAACCCCTAGAGGCAACATATCATAGTCTTTCAAGGCGGGCCGTTCCCAAGAATACTTGGACAACTGAGAAGGTCGTAATCAATTCATGCAAGAGTAGAGAAAGAAAAGTGGAAATACATGGTCGATTGCTTCTGAAGAAGGCAGCAGGTTCATGTGGTCGGGTATATTGCCGCGATTCTACGGTGATATATATATATATGCCAAGGACAGCGGTGACCTGTGTAGACGTACCAGCCATGCTTCGTCGAAATCCCGGATATTTAAGAGAAGATCGAGGGGTATTTGTGAAGGTAAAACGAGCACGTGAACAGTAGGTGCATGTGGTCTCGTAGAAGCAACCGCTTTGGATAAATTCTGCAAATAAATGCTCAGTGAGATAACGTGAATAGATGGGCGCGAAAATAAGCCAATTGACCATCGCAGTGTCTAATGCGAGTCTGATAGCTTGCCGATTATCTCGAGCCTGTTCGCATACAAGGACAAAGAATTCCCAGATACAATTGATAAGGTAGACTGAAGCATGATGATCCTGCTCCATCGAAATAAACTCCACTGGTCGCATCTACAGATGATCAGAACAAGAAAACTGGAAGTTAAGACTGACAAACAAATGGAGCCCCACTTCTGATATCTACCTTCCAAATCGATGGTTCGGTGTTGACAAAAGTCTTCCGCCATCGCCAATAGTCAGCATTGGCAGATCCATCATCACCCAATATCATCCAGAACATTTCGTCACTGTCATTTTCACCTTCGTAAAGTTCGATGGGTAGGGCAGAATTTTTAGCCATTGCTTCGGCATATTGTAATGCGGCTTTTCTTTCTCGAGAAGTAGAACCGCGACCGCACCATACATACACTGAGTCCAGTATGGTCACACAGTAGCTAAATGCCGAGCACAGATTTTTGATACTCTGCGCAATCAATTCAGAGCCGTTCAATTTGGCTCACAATCTGACTCACTAAATCATGTTCATCGATGAAGATAACATCGTTGATCGATCGCACAAGGTGCATGGTGGTATTTTCCGGAGTCCAATGGGTTCGTGTGCCCTGTATATTCGACGTTCAGACAGTGGGCGAAAAAATGTATATCGAAGATCCGGACCTGACGTATTGCCAAACGGCCGCCAAGCAAGCGAGCAAGCTCACACGGTTCTGCTAGCTGGTGAACGATAACCTTCGTTTCCGAGAGTAAGACGACATGCGAGCTAATTTGTCAATAACTTACACATGATGTTCCATAGCGTGTGGCTAGCTCTTGAAGTTTCCTATCCTCTCCGTCTCCCAGAGTAGTTCGTCGTCCCAGCCAACACCAAACAGAAGTCGATGCTAAACCGCTTGATTTAGATTTCGTGCGATGAATTATGGCTAGGATTTCAGAGTCGTAGAAAACATCAATATCTCGTGGAATTGGAGTTGCGGTCGTTCCAGTGATTGTCATAACTTCAATCGACACTGTTTGGACATCAGGAGATGGTTTGGAGGGTGAGGATCGCGGTTTAAGAAGGCTCGTGAAATCAACCTGAGGTATGGCTTCATCGAAGCGGTCTTTTTGGAGGTGAAAATCAATATTTGAGCCCGAGATTCTAAATTGCTATTTACCGAGGTAGACTAGGTCTTTTGTCTTCGCTGCCACTGGTGATCCAATGCTGTCGTTCGAGGGTTCATTGTTCAAATCGCCTTGACTTTCAACTTTAATCGATGGTCGACGTTGATTTACATTAGTACGAGTCAAAGTGCCTACAGGAGTTTGGGTAGGCGTTGCTTCTTCCTTCAGCGGAGGTAAAATGATGGCCGAATACTTTTCATAGCTTGATTTTCGCTTTTCGGCTTGGATTTGTGAGAGTGTAGTTCGAGAATTCGAAGTAATCTCCACAGGACTAACGGGCTCTTGTGCACCGTTGATCGGTGATGTACAAGGTTCCAAGAGATCTTGTGACAACGCAACTTCATTGAGAGACTGGGAGACCTCCATAACAGTTATACGACTCCCTGTACTTGGAATGCGCGAATGTCTCCTTGGAGAAGGAGGTGTCTTCACAGGCGGTGTCAATGAAGATGAAGTTTGTGGGGGGGGCTCAAGAGGCGGAGCAAAAGATGGACCTGGACTGATGATAATTGAGTCGTTCTGAGGAGATGCTACTTCAGTCGCTTTGTTCTCAGATGGAGGCATCGTGCCAGGTAAAGAAAGGTGATTCGACACATGATGTTGAGGAGTTTCTGACTCTGCGTTTTGCTTCAATGATGACGCCGATGTCCGGCATATGGGAGATGAATCACCCCATTTGTTTGAGGCAAAAGCAACCTCAGAGTGATCTGCTGAAGGTGAGGATCTACTGTTCCCAGCTCGCAATGCAGCCGAATTCACAGTCGTTACAGATTGAGTGTTGACAACCACTTCTACTGAGGAGTCGGTTTGTGCTGGGCCTGGACATACTGCATCAACGGCGGGTAGTAGATCTTTCACCGTGTCAATCGCATCTTTGGACTTCTTGGGTTTTCGTGCTCGATCTTTCGTCGGCTATCACACATCAAGAGAGAGAAAAGGGGTAAAGAAAGGAGTGAAAGGTTTTTCAGACGCAGATATGTTCACAATGTGGATAAATTCCAGAAGAAAGGGTACAAGAAATAAAAAAGGCACGAAGGACTAATGTGAGTAGGTTCCGAGGCAAGGCATCACCAGGATTAACGCACATGAATCAATGGCTTCCTTGATGAGGTTGCATTCTCCGAATGGGGAGAAAAATGGGATCCCTTATCCTGTCTGGAATAGTTCGTAGGATCATGCTTCATCCCTAACTCGTCAAGCCTTGGCATTTGATCGAGGTCACTGAACGACTTGCTGGGTTTGATGACGACCATGGTTGAAGCAGATCCTAGGCCTGGAGGCTTGTCGTGAACCAAACTCTCATCTACTCTCGTGGGTTCAGTGCTGGGTGGGTCGATTTCTTTTGGAGTTGCTGCCTTTGCCAGGGAGGGTAAAGATGACACAGATTTCAAAGTTCGAGAGCTGCCAGTTGCATGTGTGGAAACGTTAACATTGTCCGACGTTGTGTTCATGGTGTTAAGCGTTGTTGACCGTCGCATAACATCGGGATAAGAGGAAGTTGGACGCGTCGGCGATGTGTCGGCCTGCATGCTGGGTTGCCAGCGATCCAGCACAGCATTCTTCCTTCCACTAGCTGGCCGAGGTTTACCCGGGGATGGAGTAATTGGAAAGGATGTTTCCAATTCAGCACTAACTTTCACCATGCTTTGGACAAAACCACGTCCTTGAAGTCTACTGATGCTAGGAGTCGGGTCTTTCTGGCTCAGAGGCTTCTGGAAAGCCGGGGAAGGCATGTATGTCGGAGGGATTTGGGGTAAGGTAGACGGCACCTTTGTATCATGCCGGATAGGTTGGGCCAGACCAAGTGTGGAATTCGACGATCTAGAAGAAGGCGTTGGTGAAACTGATGAACGAGATAGTTCATGAGAAGTTCTGATACTATGGTATGAAGGAGTAGAGGTGGTGCGATCTCTTGTAGAGCTTCTTGCACCAGACTCTTTGGTTGGAGACGGACGCCTATTGACAGAAGGAGAAGAACTTGATGTCCCTCCCCGTGCAGAATGAGAGATGCTAACACTTTCCAATTCTTTTGGACTTGACGCGCTGGTCGTTCGCTCTCGACCTCCTGCCTTCTCATTTCTGCTGTGGCCCGACGGTAATGTCGACTTGACAGCCGTTGAAAAAGACGATTCAACAACCACACTGTTGTGTGAACTGCTCGGCTTAGTCACCATTCCAGGCATCGCAATGCCGCCTTTTCCAAAAATCGGATGAGGTGCAGAGAGATCAGGTTGAACAAACTGTGTTGGGTCATGAATATCTTGTTGTGGGGCATGACGGTTAAGGCGAGGTCCTGTCGCACGACCACCTATGAACGCTGCAAGGGAACTAGCTTCTGATTTCCGAGAGGCCTGCGCGGCGGCTTTGTCAGGATTATGAATGTTGTTGGTCTCCATGAGTTTGCGCAAAGGAGTGTTTCTTGCCCTCTCAGGCGAATCTGTTTGGGCTGTCAAAGGCTTGACCGAGCTTTGGGCCCCAAAAAATGGTGAGGTAGATTTCGGAGTCGGGTTAATCGTTGATATAGGGGTGTCAGGTTTATTACTATACCCAGCCTTAAGAGGGCCAGCGGCAGAAAACGCAGTTGAAACGGAAACTGGTGGCGATCCCGATGTCGGAATCGGGACATTAGATAGAGGACGGTCGGCAAATCTGTTTGAATTTTTCGAGTCGCGAGAATATGATTCTTGTTTTTGTCCAGTATCCTTCTTTGTTGGAGTTGAAGGTGCTGAAGAAGTAGATTTGGTCGTGCGGAAAGAAGGGCGATTGGGTTGTGGGATTTCAGTACCAAGATGCACGGGACTCTCTTCAACCTTTGCATTATATCTTTCAGCTACCTTCGAAGGGCCCGTAAAAGAGCGCCGAGAGATATCGACAGAGCTGAGATTACTCGTCTCAATCTTACTGGATACATTTACGGTGGGGAGGGAGGGTGATTTAGGTTTTGAAGCGAGAGAGGGACGATAGCGTTCCGACGATTCGGAACCTGCGTTGGATCCATGAACGTTAGAGCCCTTTTTGGTCGCCATCCCTGGCATCGCAATGCCTCCTCTTCCAAATACTGGATGCGGATGGCTAGTATCGGGGTGCACGAATTGTGTCGGATCGTGGGCGTCTTGCTGAGGTGCGTGGCGGTTGAGTCGAGGGCCAGAGGCACGACCTCCTATGAAAGCAGCAAGAGAAGTCGATCCAGGTTTCTCAGTAGCAGAGCGCACAGGAGCAGAAATTTTGTCTGGATTGTGGACGTTATTTGTGCCCATGAGTTTTCGCAATGCAGTGTCCCTGTCGAGTTGCCGTTCAACACCAGAATTATCGGAATGATTATCTTTGGCGCTGATGGGTAGGTTCAAGTCCTCTTTGTCATTAGCTAGGTTGCATGTATCAATTTCGTGCCTAATGCCATGAAGATTCGTTGGAGACATACAGATCTCCAGGCTGTTGAAGCGGCTCTCCGTGTCCATGCCACTTCTTCTTCGAAGTCGCGCCTGCCTGGCTGCGACAATTTCATCCTCCAACCTCTTCTGCTCAGCTTCTTCATCTGCGTCGACCTGTTTTTGGAGGGCCTTGATCTTGCTCGTCCATTCTGCTAGGTCCGTTTCCGGCTTAGACAAGTCAGGGTTAAACGAGGCCGAGAGTAATGAGGCCATCGTCGCTATCTAACTCTGGTTATTTAAATTCGGTTCAACGACGAACCGTTGACCCACAAGGCTTAAAAAGGTAGGAATTTAGTGTGACGACTCGATGGGACAAGTCACATGGGTTGTTTAACTTGTGTTGCCACGCAAAAAGCAGCCTTTTTCATTGCTCAACTACAAGCCTAATTTAATTTAAAGTAAAAGTTTGTGAGGGTAAGGATAAGATAGATATAGATTCATAACCAGAGTCTGTGAGTATACATGTGTAAGCTTAGTACTTGGTCCAGATTTTATTTAATGCGTTCCTCAAGCTTGTTGTATGAACTCGTTTTTAAGCCAGCAAGGTGAACCCGGTCGAAATAACGACGAGGCCAGACAGGGTCAAGCCTGTGAAGATACCATGGGATAAAAGGGACAGATCACCCAACGCAGCAGAATTGGAAGAAGCAGCAGTTGCAGTGGAAGCGCTTTCGACGATGCCAGATGGAGTCGCTCCATCTATGAGTCGGGCAAAATCAGCTCTCTGAATCTCGACTGAGGCATTAGAAGGGCCTTACCAGTGAAAGATGCGCCGCATTTTGATTGCAGAGCAGGAACAGCACTGGCAACGATGGAAGGAATTGCTTGGTTAACTTCGTTATAAATCGCCTTGATGCAATTCGTGCAGGAGATGTTGGAAGGGATGCTGGCAAGATTGGCTCCTGTCGACAAGGAGGTAACGGTGGTGAGGTTGAGCGGGCCGACTACATTCTCGATGTTGGTAAGAGTCTGAGTGATACAGTTTGTGCTTCCGCTGCGGATGAAGGGTCAAAAATAGAATTGGCATGAATCAAAAAGATGACATACTCCTTGAGGCAGGCCACCTTGCGAACCGTAGGGTAGTATTGTTGGACGAGGTTGGTTATACTGGGAGTAAGAGATGAAGTGAAGCCTAAACCACTCAGATCGTTTGCACATCCTGTTGTGACGTTTTGAACGACGGCAGCAAGAGTAGCGTTGGTACATGCTGGAGCAGCACAAAGATTTGTCAACCAGTTGTTGATGGGACCAATGAGCGAGGACGATGATGATGATCCTACAAGGATAGGAATGAGAGAGGTTGCGCTCAAGCAAGTTGCAGCATCAGTGTTTGCGACAACGTCTTTGAGAGCATTTGAGCATTGGGAAGAAACCCTATCAGCAGAATATCAGCAACAATGGGAGGTTGGGGGCGATGTCGCACTAACGACTGAGCAGAAGCGTAAGCAACGAGAGCAACGAATGTGACAGCACGGAACATGGTTACAAAGGGAAATGAATTTGAAAGTCTGTCTGAGTCCTTTTATAATACATACCTTGGCACTGCATGATCGTCATGGGCACAGCATATGTACCTCGGTTTACTCGGCGGTGCGGCACGGGCACATCCGCATCAGTTTATTTTCAGGTATACTAAAAATAGAATCCCCCACCCCCTTTTTTTTGGCATCACTTTCGCAGAATAATCGGCGAAGAGTGTATCCCATTTTTTCGTGAAATTCGGTGACTCCGACCTCGCTCGCAGTTGCTCTGAATCTTCAGATTAACCTCAAGGGCGTTCTTGTTTTACCTGTTCATCAAAGCTCAGCGCTCAACGTTCAATTCTTATCAACCAATATCGCACCGCGAGCCAAGTTGCCGCATCTATCTCATCATGCTGGAGTATTCTAGCAAACCTCATGAAATGCCTGACCGTGAGTATACAACGGTGGGCAAACTAAAATATCGCCAAAGTCTTCATTTGCCTGTATCAACAAACATGGACTTGTTGACAACTGCCCTCAGCAAGCGTGATACTTCTGATCATTCGTTGAGTAAAGGAGGGGCATTGATGCCAAGCACCCGCTCAACCGAGATGGACGACTCTTATCTACCTAAAATTCAACCTATGACTCTCACAGTTTCTACCTCCGAGTCTGCCCCACCCGCTTTGACATTTGCCTTATCTCGCGAAACTAGCATCTCGATGAATCTATGCGGTCAGGTAGTCACCTACGACCTAAAGAGTCTTGGACTAAACCCTCAAGTTATCATTGAACTCCTCAAAGTGACAAAAAGCGAATGTGCCAGTTGGATGATAGTGAGCGCATTCTATCGTCGACACGGAGAGCCAAGAAACGGAATCTCTGTCATGAAATCTTTCATTAAAGGTAAGAAGGTTTTGTTACACATGCACCAATGGCCACTTTTCTCACCTGGTGCAGAAATGATGGCAGGAGGAATACAGGATGACTCAGAGGAGCTCAGACCGGCGTTCCTCCTGCTTTCTGGTTGCGAGACAGATTTGGCTAGGCTTGCGAAAAATAGGAAAGAACCTGGATCTGTGGTGCGCGGCCATTATGCTGCAGCACAAGAATATCTCCAGAAAGCCTTCGGGAGAGCCGACCATTTGCGGAATGCAGAAAGGAAGCACAGTTATTTCGATGAACAAGAGCTACCTGGCTCACTTTCCCAATCAGACGGAAAGATGGAAGTAACTCATGAGTTCTCGCCTCAACCAGGTCCAAAAACGCCGAAACTAGAGATTCGATCTTTGTGCAAACTACACGATGACCAAGGAGTTGAGCTGGCTCGACTGAGAACACTCAAGCGCCAACTAGAAGATGACTACTCTTATGAGCGCGATATGCGTCGGAAGTTTCAACGGCGGCTCGACGACCTCGAAAAGGAATGCGAATCTGCCCGCAAAATGGAACGATATGCATTAGATCAGATCAAGCGTGAAGTTGGGACTCGAAGAAAAGCTGAGGAAAGAGCTGAATCAGAGAGGAAAATGCGACAGGAGCTTATGATCAATTTCTGCGAAAAGAAGAAGCAAGAAGCCGAAAACATTTCTCTATAATTGTATTGGTACTTTTTATTTCCTTTTTTGGAACTGTATAGTTGCGCGGAAATACCCGACGCCGCAAACCTTGATTTCTTTGTTCATTGGCAATGATAACAAGTACAAACACCAGCTCGTAAGGTGAGCCTGTGGATAGACTTCTCTGCTCGTCAACCCTTTCCAGCCGGCACATCCAAGATCTCTTAAAATGACAACAACCACAACGCTCCCCAAGGATATCTCCAAACTCGGCCAAGAGATCAAGCTGTTCGGAAAATGGGATACTCAAGAGTGAGTTGGGCTCAGGGATGGAGGGCAGAAAACTGATAATACCATCCTAATTAAAGTGTTGAGGTGAAGGATATCTCCCTCACAGATTACATTCAAGTTCGTCACGCCGTGTACCTTCCCCACACCGCTGGCCGTTTCGCCAAGAAGCAATTCAAGAAGGCTCAAATGCCTATCGTCGAGCGCTTGGTTGACAGGTGCGGTCCAAAATTTAAACTATGTGAAGTGCAGTAAGCGCTGATTTACGAGAAACAGCTTGATGATGAAAGGTCGCAACAACGGAAAGAAACTCCTTGCCGTGCGCATTGTAGCCCACGCTTTCGAAATCATCCACCTCCTCACAGATCAAAACCCAATCCAAGTTTGTGTACTTTATATTTCATGACGATTCCATAGGTCTTATTATCACAGGTTCTGGTCGACGCCATTGTTAACACTGGCCCTCGCGAAGACTCTACTCGTATCGGCTCGCAGGGTACCGTTCGTCGTCAGGCCGTCGATGTTTCTCCTCTTCGACGGGTAAACCAGTCCATTGCCCTCCTTACTATCGGTGTACGTCCACTCACTTATGTTTACATCACTTTCAAACCCTAAACCTTGATCCAGACTCGCGAATCAGCTTTTCGCAACGTGAAATCAATCGCCGAGTGCCTCGCAGACGAACTCATCAATGCGGCAAAAGGATCATCAAACTCGTACGCCATCAAGGTTTGTATTCTTCATCTTATTGCCAAGGACCGTCGAACTGATCATTTTGCATAAATAGAAAAAGGACGAGCTCGAACGTGTGGCCAAGTCCAATCGGTAAAATCGTTTCGCCGGACCCCTTCTGGCTTCGTCTTTTCTTGGTTGGTTTTACAGGCAAATTTGGGGAGGGCGAACTGAATGTACCACCAACCTTGGCGACGATTCTTATTTCTCTTATTTTGGCATAGACAGGCTTTTTTTCATTCTTGCACAATGCAACATGCCCTCATGTAATAACTATCCATGCTTGCCTGTTTAAAGTTAACCACATTGAAATTTTTGCCTATACCATTTTCTCGCACTTGAAGGAAGCAAAATACAAGCTTACTAAGAGTTTGCATTTCGTCCTTCGTCTTCACCTTTTCGGGCTTTTCGGCTGAGATCGATCTCCTTCGTGCTCGTGATACGTCAGGAGGAGCAGACGCAATTGTCATTACATGCCTCACGTCCACTAATTGCTCTAACGGGATTGATAGCTAGTATCGAAGCGTGATAAGGCGCGAACTATTAACGCTACAGCCAACCTGTAGGGAATTCTAATTCGATGATTAGAACCGACCGGTATTTAGTCCTCGAATCAGACAGAGAAGTCCTTCTACTTCCATGTTAACATGTTACGGTCACCAGACTTTCCATCAAGGATTGCCTTTGCACAAAAATCTTCGATCACTATATATTCCTGGCAAAAGCCGCGCTCTCGTAAATTGCCATGAAACATACAAGTACAAGTACACATCGGTGAGGGTCTCAATTCAACATTGATATCATGTTTCGAACAAAAGGATTTACAAAAAGCGACAACACACAACACGTATAGGGAAACAAAAATAGAACCAAATCAAGTGGCTGACGCTGGAGAGATGAGGTTTCGTTTGCAGAACACACGGGTACTACCATAGTTTTCAAATTGGAAGGTGGATTTGATAAGGTATGATGAAAGGGAGAATTGTTCTAGCGATGTCACTTTCATCGTCTTTTTAAGGACAAATAATTAACGAGGTGATTGTGTGTATGGATAGGGTACCAAAGGGGATATGAAAACTCGAGACGGGGATATCCAAGTACAAGAGAGGCAGTAGTAGAGGCTGTTCGGGTGACGAGTCAGACGAACATTGTGTATATGGGCTCCAGGCGTTTGGTTTCAGTGTTTCATGACAGCAACCTTCCGAAAAAAATCCAGGCTAAAAGTTGTCGAGGGCAGATAAATAAATGGAATAAGATCAAATACGAGCACTGCTAGGTATGCGGAGGTTATGCGAGAATACTTTGTTTGGTCAAGGTGTGTGAGGTTCTTGGGCAGATATGGAATACGGGTGTCGTTATTTATGATGAGGAGTGAGAGAAAAAGTTTCTCATGACATTTTTCGTGTGCATCTAAGGCTACAGAGATGAATATTTTGCGAAAAGTGTATTTGTTGCTTATCGTTTGCGATGACCTCGGAAGGTGGAGTGAAGCTGTCTTCCGTAAACACGGGCAGTGCCATCTAGATTGCCGTAATGCCATGCACAGCGAGAGGTATCACAGATTTGTATTTTGAACCGTTTTCCACATAGGTGGTAACAAGGTTTTGTGAGCGTTAAACATCCACAACATGTCCATCTCAGAAAATGAAGACATGACTGGAGAATGTTCCATACCGATGACGGGATAAAACCAATGAGCCCGAATTGCCGAGGAATGTTAAAACACATTCAGGTAGCCGGAAGAGTTATCTAGGTACCGTGGGTCGTTGAGTTGAATGCGAAGGTACATGGGCCGGTGATGGTCCAAGGCGGTGGGACATCGGAGGTTGAAGGTGTGCAGATGTTGGGGGAGCGCCATGGCCATGCTCCAGGAGTTCTTCAGGTTTAGGTTTAGGGACAACGCCGTCAAGCCCCTTGTAACCATAGGCTTTCCCGAACTCGTTGATCATGGCCTTTCCCATAAGGCACACCCATCCGATACCTTCGCCGTTTACGCATTGATCGGGCCAGTATAATTCACCTTCCTCGTCTTCGAAGTCGGGTTCGTGCTCTTCGGTAGGGAGGAGGGTAGTATACATCATCCGCGTCCAGGTTTTTGGAAAACAACGACGCATGATTGGAAGTGTGAGCATGTTCTGTGGGGACATGCACCAAGCCGTGGCCGAAAATCCCGAGGTCAAATCTTTGAGGCCTTGGACCAGGGTAGGGCCGATCGGCTCCGTAACGTCAGCCATCGCCTTCATAACATGGTCTGGGATTGGCTGAGGGCCATTAGTTAGATACTCGGGAACCAATTTGCTCGGCACAATTCCCGTATATTGAGATGGACGTGGTGCAGCTTGAGTTGCTGCAGGAGGTGCGGGTCGACTGGCGGCACTATCCGGCGTACTTTCATCTCGATTCACAGGAGTAGAGTTCGCGCTATTTGGAGACGGCAGCATCGGTGGGGGTGGTTTTCCGTGGAGCAGACTAGCATTGATGCCCAGAATGGGATCACCTGCTGCTATAGCTTCCTCCGCCGCTGCGGCTATTTTATGGGAAGTGGTTGAATGAACTTTCTCCATGTCTTTCTCTAGATTATGCCTGACTGAATGCAGCATCTTTCTTCCTTGAATAAAACCTTCAATCATCCAACTAAAATAGATAATATAAGCTCAAGGACAGAGACAGTGAGAATCGAAGCGGCCTACATCAAGGAAAGAAACGCCTTCTCTGCATCACTGCTGCCGCCTTTCTCTTCGTCCTTCCATTTCTGCTTGCACCACAATAAGAAGGCTTCGATGGTCGTCCACGTTTCTCTGTTGCAGATGCGACGACCATAATCCCTATTCCAAATTGAGTACGTGAAGCAGATGAGAGCATCCAGAAGTTCCAAGCGGGCAATCAGTCCACCATACTTATGGTATGAGGAGCCAGGTTGGGGGGGATCTGGAAGCGGTCTATATTCCCGATGGGTTGGGGGATAAGTCGACCAAAAGCGAGCATCACCAGAATACTTGAGCATTCGACCAGCATTGTGATACTTATCGTGTAGAGTGTCGTAATGGCGAATGGTAAGTTTTCCTTTCTTCGGTCGACGAATGGGGAGGTCAACAGTGGACCCATGTGAAACCGAAACGGTTACGGGAGGCTCCTCACGCACTTCTCCATCTTCGCATGGTTCTGAGCGTGAGTTGGCATGTGGCGTTGGAAGAGGCTTTCGGTTAGATATTGAGGGTGCTTCCACTGTTGAGGATTGGTAATGAGATTGCTGAGGGTGCAGGGGGTGCTGATGGTGTTGAGATTGTCTATCCGAGGTGGAGGTAGTCTTGAGACGCTTGACAGTGTCAGGATCTGAAGAAGTATCCAACTTCCGCTTGAGGCCGGGGGCCGGTGAGGCGGAGCGAGAAGCTGGTGGCGATGGGGGTAGGGTGGATGGTAAAGGTGGGGGCAAATCTGCGAGTATCTGGCATAATAGATGTATAAGATGGAAAGTGGTAACCAGAAGAAGATATGAAGACGAACCTCGAGACTCTTGAGGAGTTGTTCACGAGTCCATCTCCTGTCAGTGATGGGTAAGAAGGATGACATGAGGCATGTTAGTAGTACTGACTGTCTTTTGGACTTTGCCGACGACGAGGAAGGCTGAGTTGATGGTGTCGCGGACGACGACGGCATTGGAAATGGTGGTAGTGGTGGGAAGAGGACAAGAGGAGGGCGCTCAGGCCAACGCAACAATGCAACTCACCAAGTGGGTGTTACCTGAACTGTAACTCTGTCACATGGCATCCCGATAAAGACAAATAATAATCAGACTCCGGTCAACCTTTTTTGCTCTCCTCATGCCTGCCATCAATGTTATTTTGGTTCTTACCCGTACCAGAGCTCCATTTCGGAGACTAGTCAGTTGGCTTCAGTTGGGCTACTCGGCATATATTCATATCCAAGAAGATTCTTATACATACTGCACCCACCCCAAATGGCAACCTGTTAATTACAATCACCTCAGGAACCAAAACAATAAAGTACCGAATGCATTGACCTGGTATACCTGATCTACAGACAGATCTGTCCATTCACTATACTTCTCACCAGTCCTCAGGCCTTAAACTTCATGCCAAAGTTCAATCCTTATATTTATTTCTACCCACCCCTCGGGGGACCATGCCCTTTTATGCCTTCAATCTCCGTCACCCAGAATTATCAATGTTAGGGAGTGATCATGGGAATAGCGAAATTGAAACCACACGTTTGCTGGTATTTGATTGCTTCGAGATTCTTGGTGGAAAGAAAGGATTTTCATTACGCATAGAAAAAGTAATGTCTGGTGCCAAAGCCTAGAACAAAATCTCAAGTATATAATAACCCTCTCATCCTGAACGTTGAACGTTGAACTTTGGAGCCGGTTTCAAAGTACCGCACAAATCGCGGATGTTCTGGCCAAAATGTGACCAACATGTTCGCATTCTCATGACATCCAGAATGTAATTTGTTAGTGTCCTGGGGTTTGAACTCATGACCCTAAAGTTAGGTCCATGAGTTCGGCATATATATACACATGGAATCATTGGCCCAATATACCAGTGATTGACATCGTCACATTGACATGCTTCCGTGCCAGATGGGTTCCAGTCGCTAGTGATGGAACCGGAATCCAGAAGTTGTCCTGAGGCTGTGAGAGACGTTACTTACATTTCTTCGTACAAAACTCCAAGCTCCAGAAAGCAATATAACATCAAGGTTCTTTGTCCCAGAGGAACCCAGGCCACATAATGTCTTCGAGCTCTTGAGTCATCGGTTATAAATCGGAGGAGCCTGAAAGATTGCTCTACGCCGGGCACAAGGGATGACCGATTGATTCCATATTTGGATGCACCGCCGAAGGAGGTCTCCTATAATCTCCTATTCCGAGGTAGTGAATGCCAGCAAAATTCCGAGGATGGCAGAAATTGCGACCGTGTGAGTCATGACCATTGCCAGAGGGTGAGATTGGGAAACATGGGAAAATTCAATTGAAACCAGAGCGGACTCACAGCGGTCAATAAATAGACAAGTCAAACTCGACTACGACCCCCATAGCCGCTGGCTTCGGTCGTCGACCGTCAATCGGATTTAGTGGGCATTACTTACTCCAGTAGTAGTATTCTCAAGAAATTTGTAAAAACTGTGATATCGAACAGTATTTCAACCTGGACTAATGCTTAGGTTAGAAATGGTCCCGTCACTATCAGACAAAAGCTAACCCCACCAACTAATTCTCTTATCATCGCATTTGACAAGTTTGATGATGCTGGAAAGGCAGCTGATGCACGATATTACTTCTGCCCACATTTGCCACAAGTACACCGAAAAAATTCACAGCTTTGATGACACCGGAACAGGGTTTACCCAGCGAGCAAAACATAAGGTACATTCCATCCTTCCAAAATGAAACTCAAACCAGAACATCGCCCCCCCCCCCCTCTGTTGACGTATATTTCTTACCTCTGCGATATTATAAGCTTACAATTGGAGAGAGCTCAGATCGATATGAAAATGACTGATCTTCAGCATCCAGCAGTTTTCGGCATCTCCCCGGTCTTGACAAAGACTAATTAGCTACAATAATAACCCGGAAGTTCATAATTTAAGATCGCCGCGGAAGGGTAAATAGCGTGTGGGCTTGTGTGGGCAAAAAAAGATATTACTACTTACAGTGAGGGAATAACTTAAAAGAGAAGCAACCACAGGTAAGTTTCAGGACATTGTACTGTAAGAAATGCGTTTGCTATCGTTGGAAAGTGACCTTTGACCTATGTATGTCGGTCAAACGGGAATATCACGTAGTGGCTGCCTGTGACAATCCACGATCATTCACGACCACGCGATGTACTGGTCACGTTCACGTGACTTAAATACATCAATTTCTCGGACGCGTCGACGTTCATCCATCTAATATCGACGCGTGGTCTTAAGCTCAAGCGGCGACATCATTTGAGTGATATAGAGGAACCTGAGCCTCTTCTAAATAGTACTGTAACACACACAAAGATAGCTATATAGACAAATACAAACACAAAGTGCAAAAATGGTGAATATCAAGGTATAAAATGTCCCCGTGGAGAAGCCAACCAAAGGTGTATATATTAGTAGTGTACAAAATGCAAGAATTTCCAATCCAAGATGAGATATACAAATATTTATATGGACGAAAAGTCCTTTGAGGCTTCGTCCTGAGTTCGGTATTATTTCTTGGCGCGAGATTTCTTAGCTTTCGGCTTAGGCTTTTCCGTCACGGTCTTGCCTCCAAGTCCTTTTGCTGGAGTATCTGACCGAGAAATTTTCGCCATGCTCTTCTCAACGTTCGTTTCAACCAAGCGAAATTTAGAGGCACGACCACGAGTCACCATACCCCCTCGCCGATTTGATTCAGGCATTTCGCCTATGGGTAATTCGAGGCATTCCTCGACCGCTTCCAATTTGCGCTTCTTCGACGAAGGGTTCTCTACAACCGTTTCCGTGGAGGTAACAGATGCCGAACGCACTTGAACTCCTTCAGCGGGATCTACCAACGTTTCTGCCGAAGATTGTGAGGTAGATCGATTTCGTGAATGGGATGACGATGTAGAGGATATAGTACAAGGGACTGGAGCCGTTGATGACAATAAAAGGGATGGAGTAGAAGTGGGGGAAGGTAATGAGGGAGGAGACCTTGTAGATGGCGTCGTCTTCAGTCGTTTCCGGGAGCTGGCCCTAGTCGCAGGAGGACTATCTTCATGAATATGAGCGCCGATGGAGGTGGCATCAGATGCAGCGGATGACGAAGGCTTTGATTCTATCTTGGCCCGCTTGGCTCGATCTTCTGTACGTGGGTCCTGCGTTTCCATGACTTTCTTGGCCCCACGACGAGTCCGTTTCAATTGAGGTTCACTCTCTTCTGGAAGATTAAAATAATTATTGATGGACTGGTCAACACGATCGCTAGAACTTCTGAGGAGCCTCTTGGTGCTCGTTTCGGGCTGACCGTCGACAGGGTACCAGCGTTTCCGTACATGAACGTATTCCCATTTCTCCTGAATGGCAGATATAACCCGTTTATACTCTGATATTCCTATCCAAGGAACATCTGTCTTGATTAGCCTTGGGCGATGTACTAGAGCAGAAATCAGCAAAAAGAGGGTGGACGAGGATGCCACTGAACGTACGAGCTATCTTATTAACGGTTTTTGATGTACTCGATAGATATGCAGCCCCCCAAAACAACCAGTGGACCGGATTATGCGGCTGGTGAAGAACCTCAAGTGCAGCAAGCGCGAACACGGTTTCGGTTGGTGCGGGGGCTAGCCTTCTGTTCCTGCTCGTTTCTGAGAGATACTGATGCACTGGAGGCCAATCTGACGAGTATAGAAAGTCTTCTCCAACTCGCCAAAGACCCTGTTTGATCTTGACAGGGGAAGAAGGTGCTGTCCAAAGTGGCGGACTGGGTGGCGGACTGGGCGGCTGCAGCGATGAAGAGACGATCTGGCGAGTGGACGTGAAAGTGGGTAACGGTTCTGAGCGAGCATCTGAAGTAGGATAATTTGGGCTAAAATGGTAAAATGTGTGCTCCTCCATCAGATATAAAGACGATGAGGTGAAGGTTGGAGTCGTTGGAAGTCGGCTAGTCTCCGAGTCGAGTACAAAGTTAAAGAATTTACGGGCTAGATGTGGGCAAAAGGTGGTTGTAATTTTGAGGGAAATGTGCTGGAGGGTAAACAGAAAGGAGGATTCTGTGTGGATGTATAGGTTTTCAAGTAAGGTGTTCTCAGTGGCAGAGCGAAAGGAAAGTTACTCGACTGTCGCAATTTCCTAATCGGGATGGAATGTGCCTCCGATCTGAAAGACAAAGACGTCACACTAAAGATATGATCCTCATATACCTCCCATTGTGAATTAATCTGCAGAAAAAGGTTCATTAACCCTCAACGTTCAACGTTCAAAAAGGCTTTGTCTTCGCAAAATGTGTTGCTACTTATCGCTTGCAAGATCACAATCTCTTTGAGTTGCCGGCCGGTCAATTCTAATCAATCTAAATTAATTGCCCAACCCTCTGTACAAACTTCATGGCTCTTTTTCACCTTCTTCCTCCTCAAGCACGGCGTTCCACATAACAAGATCCAACCCACTAGCAGGAATAACCAGGATGGCTCGGAGAACTACATAATTGTCCAACCGAAACAATGGTATATTGGTGGGCGTTGGGAGAATAGGAAGAGGCATCTGAAACATAACAAGTATCCAAATTATCAAAAAATAGGCAAAGGTAATAAGAAGCGGCCTACACTGACATTGGAACGTTCTAAATGTCCAATCACCATGATCGTGCTCAGTCTTTCAGTTGCCCATAACTTAGATTGACCATCTAGAGCGCTAGATATATCAACCAGCAGTCCGTTTGTCTTATCCAGTAATACTATGAAGCCAGTGACAACGTCATAAAAGAAAACTCTGAATATGCGTCAAAAATACACCTTAAATCGTACATTCAGAGAAGCACGAACTTGCCAGCAACCCTAAGTTTTTCTCCAGCCAAGGACTCATTGACTTTACAAATTCTCGTTCGCGTTGCATGATCTGTCTGTTGCGGCATACGATAACAAGGAAATTAAGTTCACAAGCCGCGGTAAGTTAAAATTGACTCGGAGCGCCGAGCCGCTCTACCGATCCGTACAATCACGTGAATTAAATTCCGATTTCCAATCGGGATGTGAATATTACATAATGAGTATGAAGTAATAATAATAATGGCTGCTGACATAGTAGTAAGCGCTGGAAGAATTGCTGCATATGGAGAACGTTATCAGTTGTTGCTTCGTTTCTTCGATTTACGTTCTGCATCTCGGAGGGTAACACGAACACCATATTTCGACAAATTCTAGAAAATAATATCGATTGATGAGGTCACAATCAGTATCGACATCGAACAATAGACAAGCAGTATCTTACCCTTGTCAATTCCGTTGATGGTTCTAAACCAGGAAATTCCCTCGTGGAATACACCTTGAAGGCACCCCCGTATAGCTCTGCCAAGATTGGCGGATGGGGACTTCCAGGGACACCAGAAAATATGTCGAACGCTCTGTAACGCAATATAAAGACCCCTTCTCGTCTCACTGCAAGATCCTGTGTTTCTGTCGTCAGTAGCTTTATAGTATATCCTGTCCCAAACTACGTACTCCAAAAACGAATACGAGAGCTTTCTCTCCCGTATAATCCACCAAAGCTGGTTCGACACATTTTTCTCCCACTAGCGCCGGGGTGAGTTTAGAAGACTCCGTAATGAGATGATTGCCAATCCGAAACACCACGTCTTGGGGTATTTCGGAGTTGTAAAGATGCCCTAACATTGGTTGTCTGCGCGGGATCTGAAATGGAGCGACAGACGCCTGGGTCCCATCAGCATCCAGACTCATATATGGATGAACAGGGAAGTATGTCAGAGGATATCTTGATTGTGTATCTCCAGATCCTGCGCCTTGATTCGCGTACGAAGATTCAGGAGATACCTGGGAGACGGAGGAGCGTGGCTCGTAGAGGTATTCCGGCACCGGAAATAAGTCGACAGTACACATCAAACCAACATTTTGTACATTTCTGCAAACCAAAATCAGTTGTGAATAATAAATGGTGGAATTATTTAACTTACTCATACAAAAGCTCCCTTTCACCCTCCCTTGACTCAAGTAAACGCAGAAGTACAGCAGGGGGTGGATCTAATGGACGTCGATCAACTTTCGCATATCTACCATGCTTGTCGCATCAGTGGAAACACAAGGAAAGAAAGTATACACTTACTTTCGACCAGATTCAGCCTTTTGGAGTTCGTGGAGCTCGAAACGTATGGTGCGTCCAGCGAACTGGCCAGATACAAATGACATCGGGTCGCCAATTGCGCGCTCCTGTGCGTGACTCGACTCAAAATGACTGGGACCAGCTGTTTGGCGGTTATGGAGATTCATTGTTAAATCCATGGGAAAAAACGTTCGCCGAACTCGGGCAACTCGATGGACGTTGACAGGAGAGGTAAGAGGTGCCCAAACGCTACCGAGGATGCGGTGCAAGACACAAAGTATTCGTCAAAGGACACAAAGAAGAAAATTCTGAATAGAGCTGGATAGATTGTGGGCTGAACTAGCAGATTAGCTTCCTATATATCGCATTTCCTCCAACTTGCTACCATTGTGGCGATACTTGAAAACGGGTCGGTTTCTATCATTCAGATAGGCTCGAGATAGTACCTCTGTACAAAGGCATGTTCCCGGACTGATTAACTGGTTACAGATTGCAATGAGCTTACTGGATATGTCACGAACTTATGCTTTCGAGTCGCATGACGATTAAGCATATCCGACAAAGGAGGGATAAGGATATTGATTATGACGCAATGACTATCCCCAGCCTTGCGGATCTTACCTCCTCAAACTTGATCACGGAGAATAGGTACACCTGTTCTAACAAGTTAATGAATGATAGGGCAACATCAAGACACACTCCTCGAGTTTTGGCCGCAAAGAAGCGAGGATACATCCTTGTCAAGTCCGAGAACCGATGCACGATATCAACCATCACGGACGTCGTTTGAGCAGGCGTTTATAAAACGACAACGATCATGCTGTTGAGGCTTGAACATTAACGGTAAGCTGTAGCGAAGAGATTAAACGGATGCTGTGACAACAGAGGCAAATGACTGACACGATTTCATGGGCACAATCATCATCCGAGTCCTTGTGTCATATAGTTATCTACTTCTAGTGGAAGGACCTAGAAAACGAGGAGATGCCTACGTCTCTGGCTGCAACATCCGACCTCATGACACCATTGGCTGTACACAACGTGCCTCGATGAGGATTATCAGATGGAAAATTCCGTAAAGATGATTTTATCTATGAACAAAAATACATAGGGGATGAACCTAATGCAACGCTCAGGATTGCCTAGAGGAATAATGATAAGAAGACACACGAGCAAGATATTCTGGCAGGTACTCCATCCAATGCGTCATAACCACCTGAATGTGGTTAGATATCAAATCTACGAACAATAACTTTTCCTGCATAAGCAGTTATGATCCGTCTCTCGTCAAATGATATTGTGTCCTTTGTTGATTGCAAATTGAAGTCTTTTGTTGTGATGGAATAATTAACAGGAGCGACTTCGGCGCCCGTGCCACATTCTAGATCCCAAACCCAGATGCTGCCATTCAACCCTAGGCTGACACATCGTCCATCGGCAAGAGCCAGCGCAGTCACAGGGCTCATTTGGCCATATAAAGTGCGTACAAAATTCAACTTGGGTGGAGGCGCAGAAACGGAATTGGACTGAGGAGGAAGGACAACTCGGTAAAGTTGAAGACCCGTTGGAGAATGTAAGCTAGAGGAAATGGAGCTTGATGAAGATGTATTCGAAGGGGGAAACGACGACGACGATGATGATGATGATGAAGGCGCGGGAGAAGAATATTCATATTCTTGTATTTCATCCCCTGGAGCAAGAACTAGCCATTTCCCGTCACTTTGGGCATCCGCGACTCGAGAAACCTTGCGACTCCACTGCTCACGTATCGCACGAAGTTTTTTTTCATCTACCCATCCCAAAGGTACGTCAACGGCACGAATTGTCCGAGTCGTTATTACTCCCATAGAAGATGGTAAAGCATGTTTGAATTCCTCGAAAAACGCAGGCGATGAGATAAGTGACCGAGAATCGGTCGAAAGTGTCAAACTCTTAGATATCATAACTTCCGTCGCACCAACGGACCAGTGGCCGGGATATACAGGAACTGCATATGCAAGAACAAGTTTGTATGTCGTAGGAGACGGCGTGGACAAGACAAGGGAAGCGGGGGGATAGGATGTGAAGGAGCTTAAGGTTTGAGTGAGTTGTATTACACCTGACGACAGGTCGTAAAGGGAGAGTGTGAAACTCCGAGATAATGTTACAAGAAGAGGATGATGGTATACGGCTTTGATTATGGGAGAAGCCCTGGAACAGGGTCCCGGGGGTTTATACGAGAACTTGTTCAAGGGATCGAGAGGCGCGGTGTGATTGAATTCAAACACAGAGAACTCGCCGGTGGACAAGAACCCCGCAAGGGACATGTGTCCGGATGTGGGAGGCGACTGGTCTAAAGCTAACGCTGTGATTGCTGCTGCCCCTTGTTGAAAAGGTTTAAGAGCAAGACCTTGTTGCCTGTCTGGTGGGAAAGTTATGATTATCGTAGGATTCCGTGAAGATGACGAGGCAGCAGTGATAATTAAGGGACCTGCCAGAATGATATGCGACTGTTGCTCAAGCTTATAGTCATCATTTGGGTACGGTGGATGCAGAGGTAGACCCGGGGTAAACAATTCCACCAGACAGCGACCTGGAACAAGAGAGTTACTAATGCACAGCAGAGAAAACTGAATTACAAGAACCTTACCTTTCCTCCAGTTTGAGCTGATACGAAACATCCATTTCCAGTCCTTGAGTTGGTCTGTTTTTGCACGACCAGGTAATGGTTTTACTTCTCGACCATCGGCTCGACTGATAAAACCTTTCGAGCCGCGTAAACGACTACGTCCGTAGGTCCTCAAGTAGAGGTTCCTCCATAGTTCATTGTCTGCTGCAAGTCTTGCCCAGTTACGGTTGGTAGGTTGAGATACGCAGAGATCCACCCAAGAAAGACATGAGAAAATGTAAAGGATGAGTTCATCATATAAACAATTGTCAAACCTCAGAGGCTGAACTGGTGGATCTTTCGTGATTCTGGTGGTATGAAGGCGCTTTGAAGGGGGTAAAATTGCTGGAGATAGACTACGTTTCGACATTGTTGGTGTTATAGAGTATCTTGAATCAGCGGCCAAGTTGCCGAATTTGAATTTGAAATAATGCTTTGAGCTTGACTCTCATCTCATGGCTCCTTCCCGTGGGCCACAACCGCTGGCACGAACCCAACATGTCGTCCTGGGTGGCCACAGAGGCGCCGTAAATGTTGCTCGTTATTCAAAAGGCTCAGCAAAATACGTTCTAACGGGGGGTCAAGACAGAACTGTGCGCCTGTGGAATGCAAATTTAGGAACTGAAATCAAAACATTCGCTTCTCATGGATACGAAGTACTCTCTATCACAGTGTATGTCCAATTGTCTTTCTGCTTCACGAGGGATATATCGTACATCTTGTAAAGCTCTCAGGATAATGCGAAATTCGCATCGTCTGGTGGGGACCGATCTGTCTTCTTGTGGGACGTTGCAAGTGGCACTACCACGAGGCGTATTGCAGCACACATGAGCAAAATACATGTCGTTGAATTCAATCAAGATGCAACGGTCCTTGCGAGCGGTAGTTCACATTCTTGACACGTGTCCTTCAATGCTATGCTTAAACTTACTTCTAGGTTCATTTGATGCCACGGTGAAACTCTGGGACCTTCGGTATTTCTTCTTGCTTGAGCTTTGTTATCATGAAAGTTATCTAATTGTTATCAAAGCGCACCGCAAGGTCAGCCCATACAAGTTCTTGACGAAGCACGCGATGCCGTGCAGACACTCAATGTCGGGCCTACATTCATCGTGTCTGGTTCAATAGATGGTCATGTTCGCACTTATGACCTTCGCATGGGAGAACTTCGTTCTGATTTCATTGGTCGTGCGTGCAGCATGTATCGATATCCGTCCTACATTTCATAATATGCTTTTCTGCCAGATCCTGTAACATCGGTCGTGCCAACACAGGATGCTCAAACTATGTTGGTAGTTACTCTTGATAACCATATCAGACTCATGGACAATTCCACTGGAAAACTGTTGAATGATTTCACGGGACATGTTAACGAAGCGTATCGTTGCCGCGCATGCTTCGGCCATGCCGAGGCGACTGTTGTCTGCGGTGATGAAACTGGGCAGGTATGGGCCTGGGACCTTCTTGACGTATGTCCACTGCGCTCTATAAATTTATATTATCTCAGAATCTCCACAGGCAAAAGTCTTACAGCCAAACCCGCCTCCTAAAGCCCATGAAAAGCTTATTACGTGGACCGAACATCATCCGACAGACGCAGGCGAGATGATCACTGCCAGTGCCGACGGGACAGTGAAGGTATGGAGGTATCCAGATACGCAAAACTAGAGTTCTATTTTACAAGATCGCTCGCGTCTTCCCAGGTGGCTACAAAAAACCCTAACCAAATTAAAAGGTCTCGTATAATATACAATTTTTGCAAGACCATGATTATGATCATAATTATCGTTTGTTTTGATTGATTGCCTCTGAAATTTCGGACGACGTAAGTACTCGCGTGGACTAGGGGGTGACTTTGAAATGCACCTCTGCGCGTTGCATCCTCTAGAAGCTGGGTATCAATATGTTCTGCAGGTAGTTGCACGTAGCGGACAACTGATCCACGAATAAAGCAATTCTTAACAGCCATCTATACGAGTCGATTAGATTAGAACAAGCATTATTGTATCTCATAAACCCACCATATGAGGGTGTCTGGTTTCATCTGCAACTTTTATGTTGTCAAGTCGGATGTTCAAGAACCTAGCAATGGTCAGGTGTGAGCAGATTATGAGGATGGAAAGCAAGACATGGAATGCCTACTGATCTACAGATTTCAATACTCCAGTGATAGAGAGATCGTTTTTAAGCTCGACAGTGACTTGTTGGTCAGTGAGCGTCTTGAACACGGAGAAAATGAGCTGGTCTAGTATTAGTGAAAGCAGACATCGAGAGTTTGTTCAACCTACCATCGAGGTCCTAGTAGCAACCCTGGAAAAGGAGGAAGGTGTTCCAACATTATTTGTATGTGTTGTGCAGCAACTTCTACGCGCGCTACGTAATAACTGATTGTACTTCAAGCTCTAACATAAGTTGTGCGGTTTCATAGCGCCTAGAGGCATATATTTTGCAGCATAGGAACTTAGGCATGATAGTGGTAAAATTTATTGACAAAGGCGCAGAATTGACGCTTCGATCAAGTAAACATAGCACACAGAAATTGATAGGAAAAAGAAATTAAGCATGCTTTTGCTTTCCGGTCCTTAGCTTCCTGACGTAAAACTGTGAAATTGTTAATCAGAACATCAAGTCTTGGAGGGTTTCTGACAACCTACTTCGAGCTCTTTGCCCTCCAGAATATAGCCATCAGCACGACCTGATTGCCCAGGTCGGCTAGCAATGGAAGCGTAGAGGCGACCAGCGGCGAACTGACTTTCCAGGAGAAGGTCGATTTTGGCATCTGTTACGACAATAAGATAGATGACTAACTTATATAAGAGAAGGGGACGAACCTTTTTTCCTCTCATCGAGATTGCGTTGGGCATGGTTTGAACGTTGAACAGCTTCGGTGGCAGCAGCGTCGGTGGCAGCAGCAGCCTTGCCTTTTTTAGTTACTGGTTGAGCGTACTACAAATTTGCAAGCATTTCAGTCTAGAGCTATGCATATATAACTTGGTTACATACATGGGATTCATACCATTGGCGGAAGGGGGTAGCATCAACCTGGATGATAGCACTCTTGACAAGTGTGTTGGTTCGGACAAGTTCGTTGTTTGAAGCATTGTAGACCTAGGTTGGCTGTAGGCAGTGCATCGAGGAAATGAGATAGAAATGACATACGACACTGATGATTCTTGTTTTGCGAGTGATATGCTCCGATCCCCATGCAAAGTTGCCGCTATCAAGACGAAGGGCACGATGCTTTACATTTCCTCCTCGCACACGTACTGTGTGAACACGCTTAGCACCGAGCTTGGTGGAAGCTGGTTGTCGACCGAGCTCGAACTTTCTCTTCTTGCGATAATGGGCACGTTGGGCACCTGTCTCCGAGCGTTTGTGGCGAGATGAACGGGAGATACCTTTAAAAACCAAAGGATTTAGTAAAGGAAAGCAACGGAGGAGGACCAACTCGATTTTAGCACTGACCCATGGTTTGACGATGTGGACTTTGCTCAGCGTGCTCAAGGTTTTGTGATGATACCTGTGAATAAGGTTTGCGAAAATTTCAGACTCAGTCCGGTAATCACCGCCAATCTGAATGAAATAACCTCCGCCCTTCTGACCATCATTAATCTTATACTGGCAACCCTCACAAAGGATAACGTCGACTATATGCGTCCGCTGGTAAAGGATCTAGTTTTTGGCATTTCTTTCTACGTTCAGTGACCACTGTTACGTTACCCAACTTCCGTTGACTACTTTACTGTATCAACTACTATGTCTTCTTCTAGTGGTACATCTCATGCCATACACTTACATCATCCCACCAAATGCACAGTCGCCTCGTTTACGGGGCATGGCAATATGCACTTCCTCAAATACTCAAGCTCATCCGTTCACCTTGTCAGAAACAGCTTCAGCCCACATCAGTTATGACTCTTTTCAAGCTTCATCCTATTCGCCGTTTCCGACGTCGGGGGGCAACGCCTTCTGCAGATCTTATCAGCGGCTCCTTCTCTAAGCCAATGCGCCATGAACTCGACCGTCTCGTTAGTACGGGGACGGATCCTTTTTCCAGGAAGGTATGTCGGACCATAAGCCATATGTTTCGCGACTCTTTCAGAGATATTTTTGCTAGCTATTTCAAGCCGAAATGGATTCGTTTTGGCAATTATACATTCGGTATATCTCATCTAAATCAAAAGAAGAGGCTATGTAAGTGACCTCGGTTTGATTTCCCGAAACATGCACACACGAAACATGCACTTTCACAGTGACTGGCAGAAAGTTTCTGCACCTGCTGAAAAGCAGATTGTGGCATATGGACGGTTGCCTCAAAATGGTGATACATCATCATCCTTAAAGAAGCTGGCCGTTCTCAAGGTCAACGGCGGCTTAGGTACTACGATGAGTGAGTACTGACTGACATATTTGACTTTGGCTTACCACAAATTAGACATGGGTGGATCTAAGGGTGCTCTTGAAGTACAGAACGACCTTACATTTTTGGATATCATCATCCGGCAGGTGGAACACTTGAATACGACCGAACATGTAGAAGTGCCACTCCTCTTGATGACATCTTTCAATACCGAAGAAGATACTCTGCGTATTGTAAAGAAATATGCTAATCGAGATGTGAAAATTACAACTTTCAATCAATCAAGATATCCACGAATAACGAAAGACTCCCTTCTACCGCTTGCCAAAAGCGTACAAGATGGGAAAGCATCGTGGTATCCTCCCGGGCATGGTGATCTGTACAACGCTTTGCACCGTTCAGGCGTCCTTGATCGGCTGATCGCCGAAGGTAAAGAATATCTTTTCGTATCCAATTCAGACAACCTTGGTGCTATGTCAGTATCGTGTTCAAATCTCTGTAGATGCAACCTAAACTTCGTGTTTTGCTGCTATATACAGCGTGGATCAACGTATTCTTCAATATATGGTTGAATCTGACTCAGAATTCGTAATGGAGGTTACCGACAAAACTAAGGCGGACGTAAAGGCACGTCTTCGACTTTTCTCCGCTGAAATTCGTATTGAACGTAATTTATGAAATAACTAGGGTGGCACTCTTATTGGTAATGAAGCCTTTTCTTCGCGGGATTTGTGCTCATGTTTGACGGCGTAGACTATGACGGCACAATCCGACTACTTGAACTCGCTCAAGTACCGCAGGAATTTTCAGAAGAATTCAACTCAGGTAGGGTGAATCTCGGACTCTTATGTTGGCCGATGGTTATTCTCTGGAATCTAGTCCGCAAATTCAAAATCTTCAACACCAACAATCTGTGGATCAATCTCAAAGGTAAGCACAAACCATTCTCACTAACAATCAGTTTGAAATCGTCTCGCCTTTCTTTCAGCCCTCAAACGTGTCGTGGAGAAAAATGGCTTAGAGCTAGAAATCATAGCCAACCATAAAACGTTGGAGGATGGACGGTCGGTTTTACAGGTATTGAGCTCCTCGGTTTATTGAAGGCTTGTCACTTTACTCAATATCAGTAGCTTGAGACTGCAGCAGGATCTGCTATCAAGTACTTCAGGAATGCACACGGAATCAACGTTCCTCGTGCACGATTTTTGCCTGTCAAGAATTGCTCCGACCTTCTGCTTGTGAAGAGTGATCTTTTCATGCTTGTAAACAGCCATCTCGTCATGAATGAGAATCGCATGTTCGGCACTCTGCCCGTCATCAAGCTTGGCAGTCATTTCAAGAAGGTGCCTACTTTATTAACTGAGCGTCACCTTCCTTGAATAAAACTTTGTCAGATCCAACAATTCCACAAGCGATTCAAACAAATACCACATATTATCGACCTCGACCATTTGACTGTGACAGGAGATATCTACTTTGGTCGGAACGTCACTCTGCGTGGTACCGTCATCAGTAGGTCCTCTTGAGTCTCCCCACCTGCATGCTCTCAGTAGATATTCTTCCAGTTATCGCCAACGAAGGAGAGCGCATCGACATTCCGGATGGATGCATTTTGGAGAATCGTACGTTGGCAGTGCTTCGGGAGTCTTTCACGCTTGCTCATGATGACCACACGCACTTCTAGGTTTGCTTTCGGGAAACCTAAATATGATTGTCCGTTTAACATTTACTCTAAAATCTGTCGTAAACTGACTAATTCTTCATCAGGAGCTGTAGTTCCCTTCCTCCCTTTTGTTTCGTCGTCCACATGTCTCCCGTGAATGAAGTAGACCTCGATGTGCCACCTAAACTGCGTCAAGTCCACGATCCTGCTATCTCCCGCAGTAACCCTAACCAATGGCTTGCCTTCGTTGGAACAGCACCGAGATCGTTTCTTCGTACGAGGTTGATACCTGAGTTGTGGGCACTTATCATCCAGTCTGCATGTCCTTTTTTAGATGATTCTCTTGACCAACGCCTCATTTAGACCCCATCTGTGGTGGTGGGGATGTCCGGCGTTTGATGTGTTCAACTTGGCTCGAGGTGGACAAATGCGATAGGATTACAGCAGCCCGCCTCCCGATTGGCAGCTACAGAACAGATTTGTCCCACTCGGCTCCTGGTTTCTTATTAATATTCAAGACGCCCAAAATGTCCCCGATCGACAGTCGACAGTCCTGCCAAGTTGTCAATACTGGCATGCATCCAGAATGCATAAGATTCTCATCTATGCAGATGCTACTCCAGGGGTAGAGTATCGAAACAAGGCAAGCTTTTATGGCATGCCGAAACATTTCAACAAAGATTCAATTACAGTCGAACCTCTCTTAACCCATGCCTCTGAAAACCCATAACCCCTTATATCCTATAACTTTTGGAGCTACCAAATTTTCACTTTTGCACTAAAAGTTGCCCCTCATAACCCATAACCTCTAATAACCCATGGCCATAGGTGTCCACTGGGGGTATGGGTTAAGAGAGGTTCGACTGTAATACAAGTTGCGAAGTCTTCGCTCTATTTAAGCATAGCTACTGTAATTTCGCATGTTAATGTTGCCTTTGACCTTCTATGTATGTCAGAAGGCAGGTGTTTTCTGAGGAGTGCATTTCTTCTTGATAGATATAGTAAGCAGTGTCGTCTCCACCATCATCTTCGCCCAGGTTCTGACTAGAAATTTCTTTTTTAGGATCCAAGCCTCAAACAAATCAAAGCTGATGAAAAGGCCTATTATCTTTTTGTCTTTTGCATACGTCCCAAAGTCTTTCGTTGATCGATCGGGCACGCGGCACTAACACATTCTTAAACTCGAAAAATTCAAGGGTATCCCCTCAATAACTCTGGGTATTACATTTCCTTTAAATTTTGCATCGTATACAACCTCTTTATCTACCAATCTCTGCTTGTGACAATTGACATCGTTCTCATGAAAAGAGATTCAGTTTCATTTCTCTTGTCTTTCCTATCATCGACCTACTATAATCAATGGTTTACTATGTGTATAGCCCTTTGCACGACTATAAAATGATGGGTGTTGATCCTACTGACATGCCTCTTTTTCCGTCGGATCGCATTAATAAGTGCTTGGGGTTCATGGGTCGTGTGCTAATGAAAATACGCCCCGCAGAAAGCCGAAATACCAGTGCATTATATGGGTGAGATGTATAAAACACCCTTGTTTTTTTGGTATACAACAAGGACTAAAAAACTGATTTTGTATTTAACAAATCCGGAGGATTCGTGCTATTGGACTTCACATTTAACCAACAATAGTTCCAGAACGCCACTGCGAACCGTTTGATGAACACTGGAACAGAACCGCTACTTATCTTATCCTGTACGCCGCGGCGTTCATACTCAATCGATCAGTTGACTCCCTTTTGTTCGTTGAAGTAGTCATGTTACATGTTCCGCCAGGGTCTACCTCCAATCATATTTCCATAAGCTTTTCCACTTGTCTCCGTGACCTCGTGTGGTACAGCTTGGATTTATTGCGCCTTTGCAATTGTTTTTTTATTTTATTTTGCTTGTAGTAGCATAACCATTGCGATTGTATCAGCTTCAGTGAAGCATCAACCCTATGCGGCATGTCTCCCACTCGCATTGCAATAACATCCTACAGGCGTGTCAAACCATCCATCTTTTCTATGCATCAAAGCATCACATACTATATGTTTGTCTCTAATGGACTATTCGCTGACGGCGACTTTGATGACTCGGCTTCCGAATCCTGGCTCGACTTATTCAAGTTCGGCGGTGCTAGCTACAGCCTCTGCCAGTGGCCCTGGTGGATCGCTAATAGGCGTTGAGGTTGACTTCAAGATCAATAGCATATAACGCGCCTAATATTAACTTTGCCTCCGACGTTCCTGGGTTGTTCCTGGGCACAACTCTGGCACTTTTTTATATTTATCTTTCATTTGGCAGCATCCCTTCCAAGTTCCAATTGGCCGATAGAGAAAGCCCTCACTCGCGGTCGTGCGGGTATATTTCTAAAAAAAAAAATCGGCAAATTTCCGAAGCGCTGTTTTTCGTCACTTTCTCTTTTTTTTTTCATGATATATGTATGTAAGACGGATTTTTCATCTATGTTTAAGAAGCCTACTAGGTGTATGGAACTAAATAAAATAAAAAAATCAATATCATATAGGACCAGGTGTACATGTCCACATGTCCGACCTGTTTCTTCATCGATGGGATCTATGAGATTTTGATTGGGTTCAAAATCTGCATTCAAGTTCCAGGATTTAGGAAGGGGGTACTTCCAGTGCATATGGCGCAACCTGGTAAAGACTGATGATTGATAAGTATATCGATCAATCAATTACACAATTAATGCCATGTGGAAAAACAGATCTACTTGTATCATATGGGACTCGGAAAGACTCGGAGAAGGAAAAAAAAAAAAGAGGCATAATTGATTTAACTAAACAGTGATAAGTATCAGTCTGACGTGAAGTCGGAAGCACCTGAGTGTGAGCGAGAGAATTTAAGGAATAGGAGAGAGCCCGTCCGCGACAGCAACAAAACGGAATAGATTGCGTAAACGGTGAAAAGAGGAACGGAAGCGAGCCAATGGAATGCAACAAATGTCATTGAGGAAAGGATCGATATCGGGACGGAGCGGCCAGGAGTGTTTCTTTTTTCTTTTTTCCGGGAGGATGCGAGGTAAAGCAAGCGGTTTTGATCAAAACCACGACATGAGCAGGGTCTAAGAAAAAGGAAAGCATTATTTAAAATAGGTAACCGTAGGTGAGGGTGAAGGCGATGGCAAGGGGAGCTAGGCAGGTATACAACAAAAAAAAGTGCGTAGGTAAGTAGCTAGCTGATTTGAAAAGTCCACAGGAAGAAAAAAACGAAAACGTTCCTGATCGCCGCTCGCTGTAACACGTTTCCTCGGGTTCGCTCCTCGCTTCATCGTAAATGTACATGCTACAGTGGAGAGGACATCTGTCGTTTGCTTGTTTCGTTTCATTCTATCGTAGTAAAAAGAAGAAAAGAAATATATAATATGTAAAAGGCCAAAGGTATTTTGTTTTGCAGTGAAACTTGACTTTGCATGCTGAATGGCAGCTTCACAATTCCTGTAAAAAAAGACGACAGTGGGCAGGGGGAATTGCGGAGTGATAAAAATGAACTTACGATCATGTTCAAATTTCCCGACAACAATCTGTTCTCCAAAATACATCCATCAGGGATATCGATTCGTTGTCCTTCGTTGGCGACAACTGTTGTGTTTGATTGATACAGGAATGAGCGAAAATGCGAAAGAAAGAAAGAAAGAAAGAAAGAAACTAACCGATCACTGTCCCGCGAAGCGTCACATTCCTACCAAAGTAAACATCGCCAGTCACCGTCAAATGATCAAGTTCCAAAATCTTAGGAATCTTCTTGAACCTCTTCTGGAACTGTTGGATCTACAAAAACAAACATAAGCATAAGCAAAAACGCCCACCGAAATAATAATAATACGGTACCTTCTTGAAATGATCTCCCAATTTGATAACAGGTGTAGTCTCAAACATCCTCTGCTCGTTAATGACAAGCTGACCATGTTGCAACGAATATATATCACTCTTGATCAACAAAAGATCACTGCAACTCTTGACTGGCAAGAATCGTTTGCGAGGGACGTTAATGCCATGAGCATTCTTGAAATGTTTGATGGCGGCTCCGGCAGCGGTTTCGAGTTGGACGACTGCGTGACCATCGTCTGTTGTTTTGGGGTTGATGATGATTTCTAGTTCCATGCCTTCGTTGTCCATTATGCGTTTGAGAGCTAGAGGAGGGTAAAAGTGAGGATGGAATGGGATGGGAGAATGCTAGAGTTTACCTTTCAGGTTGATCCATAAGTTGTTAGTGTTGAAGATCTTGAATTTGCGGACTTGAAAACATATCAGTTTCCAATGAATGTGAATATATAAGACACCTACCCGACTTGAAATCTTCAACGTGTTCTGATGGAACTTGAGCAATTTCAAGTAGACGGATCGAACCCTCGTAATCTATGAAGAAATGAATACGGATCACATGTGATAAGCTATGAGCATTACCGATTAAGGTTCCTCCCTTGATATCAGCCTTGGTCTTGTCTGTGACCTCCATCAAAAACTCTGCACCAGTGTCGATCATATGTTGCAAAATGCTCTCATCAACGCTAAACCAAATGAGTATATATAATAAAAAATCGAGATAGGGGGGGGTGTTTGACTTACACAGCACCCAAGTTGTCCGAGTTGGACACGAAGAGGTACTCTTTACCTTCAGCCAACAGCTGATCTAAAACACCGGAATGAAGGAGTGCATTGTATAAATCACCATGACCGGGAGGGTACCAGTTCTTCTTGTCATCATCAGCACGTTTTGGGCAAGGAAGGAGAGTCTCCTTGTAGATACGTGGATAACGAGACTGGTTGAAAGTGGTGATACGAAGCTGTTGGTTTGCATACTTTTTGATGATACGGAGGGTATCATCGTGGGTGTTGAAGGAAGTCATAAGGATGAGAGGGACATCTACGCGACTTGTGGTGTTGAGGTGCTCGATTTGACGGACGGTCAAGTCAAGGAAAGTCATGTCATCTTTGACTTCGAGAGCACTTTTTGCACCGGTCATTCCTGAATAATAGGGGATATGAGAAAGAGATAGGGGTAATTGTGAGTAGTAACGAACCCATTGAAGTACCGAGACCACCGTTGACTTTGAGTACGGCCAGTTTGTTAAGGTTTTTTGAATTCTGTGGGTTTGGAAGGTCGGCATAGGGAACGATCTGGTCTTGAGCGGGGGATTTGATACGATCCCAGTCACTGGATGATGGTGAGATGGAAGGGTAGTAAGAGAGGGGATAAGGACGTACAGATCAACACTTTGAGCACGCTCTGCAAGGTAACGGGTGAAGAGGTAGAAAAAGGCCTGCATCTCCGTATCGAAAGCCTGGAGAGGAGATGGGGTAAATAGAAGAGTGAAGAGTATTGGGAGAACGAACCTTTTTTGTTGCTGGATCATCTACGGTGGATACGAGACGACTTAATTCGTTACGCATTGACTTTGCAGCTACACCGGTAGTAGCTGTTTTGAAGTCGATGTGGCTAGTACCACGAACACGGGCATTGAAAGAGTCTGTACGAGGCATGAGAGACATACTGGCAAAAGGGTAAGGACTAGTTTTAAATTGAACTGGTTTAAATACCTGTAACGAGGGGCTCTGTGCCTGCGATGATGTTTGGGCTCGTCAAAATCAAAGTCGATGGATTCCGGCTCCTCTGTTATTGGCTGACAAAGCCGGGGACTTGGAGCCTTGCAGCCAACGTGCATCCATTTCTCGCCAACGCTTCTACTCTCGGGTTTTATAGCCAACAAATTCACATTCTTCGTCTAATTTGGGTCATCCCTTCTTATCAGCGTTCTCATTTCTCACGGCGCGTAACGATGCTCGCGACGTCCTCCGTGATCGCAGTCGCATGATCGACACACTAACATGGCAAAAGGAACTATCAGGAACACATATTCCGTACTTAGGGACCGCACAGTTGTCCGTCAAATCCATCAGAAAAATCCGTTCGGACAACGACAGATACGTGAAAGTAAAATAAACTCTTACATGACATTCATGCCTGAATCCTCTTTTCCTCAGGAACACTAGAGAATCCGTCAAGATGGGCCGCGGTGGTCGTGTCTAGATGTTTAGCATCGAGACAAACGAACAGCCCAACAACAATAGAGAAACACCTGCAGGTATAATTACGTCTCTTGGAGCCAAAAGAAACTCCCTAACCACGCTTTATTCGTTCTCCACGAAGCAACCCCGCGATACGAACGTGTCCTACTGATAGAATCACTCAATGAATACATTGCACCCACCCACCCGAAAAGAAGTCATTTCAAATAAAGCTGGTAATCGGCTACGTTTGCCACTGCCTGCTTCGCGTGTTTGGAAAAAAAGATGTGGAGGGCAAGTACCGAAGGGCATTGTTTTCTAATATGATTAGGAGAAATCTTCTTCATCTTCTTGCTCCCAAGGAATGCGCGTGTCTGAAATGAGGCTTGCACCTATTGATCCCCGTGTCGGTTACGGAGAGATACGTGTTTCATACGCAGTGAGCTAGTCAAATTTTAAATACCCGTTGTCTGCAAATAATGAACAGGAAACCAAGCCAGAAAAATAAAATAAAAACCACCCTCGCACTAACCCTTCTTCATTATCCTTGCCGCCCTATCTTGGTCTTTCAAAATCAAAGTGATTCGTGTGGCCAATGCTTGGACGAGAGGGTTGTCAAAGCGAAGGTTAGAAGATCGTGTTTTCGCTTGAGAGGATTTGGGTTGAGTATGAAGGTGGGAGTGATGGTGGATCCAGGGTGGGCATTGTGGTTGCCATTGAGGGATATCAGGGGACGTTAACTTATGTCCCAAGTTCCTTTCTTTATCTTCACTCTTGAGTCTTGACTCAGCCGCAACGCAACGTCTTGGGAGACATAGTGGTGCGTAAAAAAAGGATCTGTTTTCAATTTAAGCCATATAAAGAAGACACCTCTCTCTCTCACTCATGTTTCTTTTACAATACCGTAGTTAGGCGTCCGTGTGTTGACGTGACAAGCTGAACATTGAGTCACTAGTCCAAGACACAAGTAAAAGTTGACAAGAATAAGAGCTTTTCCTTCAGCGTCGTAACGCCCGCGACGTTATCAGCTCTCAGGAAGGCAAGATATGAAAGAGTTCCCAAGGATGATTAACCAGCACAAGGAGTAATCGGCCCACGGGTACGAGTAGTGCCGAACTGTGAACCAAGGTTGATTCATGCAATCAAGCCTGTGAGAATCACATCAGAGGCTGCTTTCCAGACCGACGGTAACAAAATAACATTGATAATGTCGCATATCTAGCCTAGATGAACAAGGATCGAATTGAATGAATGAAAGCAAGGCTCCGCGGTGTGTACCCTCATGACATCAAATACAGCTGCAAAAGGATTTTTCAAGTCAAAAATCTTCAGCTCCAACATTTGAACGAGCGATGAAACAAACATCAAAGTCCTTACAAAGTCGGAGTCGCATCCATATAGGCGGTGCTGTGCAGCGCGCCATACCTCGAATCACCACTCGTTGAAGCAAGTTTTGCGATCCCAGACTAGATGCCAAAAAAAAGTTGTCCATTTTGATCCTCAATGGAAACGACTACAATGACAAAAAAAGAAAAAAGAAAAACTGAACCTAGTTCTCGTTATTGACTACAACGCGAGGTAGAAAACCAACAACTCACAAACGAACAGATGTCAGAAAAACCATAAATACATTTTGTCACCGTTCAATCAAGTTGCAACTATCCACCAAGTGATTATCACAAATAAACCCAGAGGAAAGACAGCTATATCTCTTATATCTCGAATGGTAGAGATCAACCAGCCTTTCCTCCTCCGACGTATACGCTGGAGATTCAACGGGGATCGTCCAGGTCGGAAGAAGTAAAGGAGGCTCTTAAAATTGCAAGTGGAAGAGGGATGGAGTCGTCGATTTTGATGTTGGCTAAAGATTCTCCAAGTTTGAGAAGCCCGAGCCCCCCGACGAGCAGTGGTTGTCGGGGATGGTAGGCTATGATCATGCGATGTGGATGTAGAGGTGTAGTAAGGGTCGAATTCCTCAGAGTCTTCATGGTTAAATCCATCATCTTGATCTTCAAATTTCATTGAAGATGAACTTGATGGCGAGAATGAGGACGAGATGGCGTAGTCTATCGAAGACAGTTTTTCACGAGAAAAAGAACCCCAACCCGACAGTGAGAGATTAAGGATATTAAACAGACAAACGAAGATAATAGATACCGCCAGAAGGGGAAGGTAAATGATCAAATAAATTTGGAGTTGATCAGGAAGCAAACATGGCACGTCTTTGTACGTTGGAACGCCATCATGTCGAAGTTGGGTAGGAGCGAGTGAAAGAAGTTGGAAACCTGGTCTGCGTACGTTCATAACCATGGAGAAGGATTTAACCGTTATTTCTGGGATAGATTGATGAGGTGAACCTCCTGGAGCGTTAAAGTGGTGAGTATATTCGCAATAATCGTGGTCGTCACCACTGTCAAACAGAAGAAGGTGAATTTTTTGGCTAGAACAGGAGACATAAAGAAAATGACTTACCTGAAAACAGCTACTGGTTTAAATGCTTCTAACGATCGCCGTGAAGACTGTTTTTCCAGAGTATTTTGATACCCAGGTCCAGCACCAGGCCGAAGCGTGCCCTTTTCTCGCAGAGGACCACAACTCTTCCCATCAGGTCTATACAATGGGATATGACTGAACAGAATGACAGGGTCCGTATGTGCAACTTCAAATGACTAGATAAGATAACGGCACCACGCGTTATTTTTCTAGGCCAAAAGATAAAACTCACCACTTGCGAATTTGTTCATGAATTCAAATGAACGACCAGGGGTAGGAACCCATTTCTCGAAAGATTTCGATTTTTTTTGGCCATGTCGTTTAGAATCTTCGTCTGTGTACCCTGGGGCATCAAACATGATGAGAGTGTGGTTGGCGAGTGATATTTCGAAATTGGGTGTTCCGAAATGGGATTTATATCGGGTGTAGGCGTGTGGGGAGAAGTGTGAGGATACACCCAGGCTAGTTGGAGGTTTGAGCCGACAAGAGGGATAGTACGGAAAAGGGAAAACGGACGTACCCTATGTCATGGTTTCCAGGTATGAAATACTGCGGTACGTTTTTGTATGCCTTGAAAATGCTTCTAAACCTCTGATAGTACGTTTCATATCTAAAAACAATTCCTTTTGTAAGGTCGACTGAAAAGTAATAAACGTCAGAGACTAACTCTTCATCGGATATTATAGACCGGCCATTGTCCATCATATCGCCCAGAAATACGATGACGTCTGGTTCATGTTGTAATGACGCTTGCCAGTTCTTGCGCAAGTTTAGGTCCACCACGACTCTTGTCAACCAAGACAGCAATGCCCCACGGGTTGGGTACGAGTTATGATCTATGATTTGTGGGTCAGCTATGAGAAGAACGTGGGCAGGTTTTACATGGTCGTCGATTTCGAGTTTGGACTGTTTTAAGAACTAAGTTGTATCTCAGTGACCGAGTCTAAGGTGGATGTGCCATACCGGATACAAAGCCGCGTCTGGCCAAGTACATTTCCCAGCGTTTGATATGAAGATGCCGTACTCATACCAAACGACGACGAGTATCCAGAATATCCTCAGGATATTGACGACTGGCCGTCGTCGAATCAAAGATGGCATTTGTGCTATGAATCCGAGTCGTGCATGCCCAAGTGTCAAAGGTCTGTTATCGCGGACGGGGATTGGCAGGGACTTATGTGCACTATAAGCCACGAATCTGGTGACCAAGCCAAATTTCCGTCCTGCAGGCTGAAACTGCAAACTCAAAAAAAATAGTGGTTTGGCTTGTTATGTTATTATTTATGGGAAAAGGCGATTTCCATCACTACGCATACAGACACTGAAGTCAAAGTTTTATTTTAAAGATTACTTACTGGATGAAGCAGATTCAAATATTCAATTAGAAGGAACCATGATGCTAGCTCATCTATGAAACTGTGCGACTCATCCATGCCTCAGAACGAATATTATAACATTCCTTTCTCTCGGGTTCGCACTGGACATGATCTGAGCGAGACTGAGGTATCAGAGGACCTGCTGGCTTCTAAAATGTAGAGAGTCAAATAAGGGTTGAATAAATTGCATTTCTATCAATGTCCTTCGTGTGCATTCCCGTGTCCATGACCATGACTATCCCATGGATGTTTACCCTACCGTCAAGGTCAGCAAGAGATACCACCGAGAAAAAATCCAGCATTACCAGTAGTTTTGCTCCGTCTTGTCTAATTATTCATAGTGAGCCTTGATAGCATTTACAAGCGCGGACAGACCAACCTAGCACGATAGAATATGAAAAACCACATTGACGCACCAAGAGCTTTGGCTAGGAAGTTGTAGCCGGCGCCAGGAAGATGCGGGTGAAATCCTGGAGCTACAGATACGGATTTAATGAGAATAGGCGTAGAAGAAACGAAGCAACATACAATGTCCTCCAGCCATGTTGTTGCTTTCGATGAAGGACGACGTATTTACCTTTGTTTGCGTCTCCTGGACGCGGGGTTGTCGCGATCAGTTCCCAACGACTCCGAAATGTGTCCTCAACTTTGCCATAACCTCTCTATTTTCTTCCCTTCCATCATCCTTACGACGTGATGGAAATCTCCAAAAAGCGCAAACGTGATGTAAATTATCCCAGAATTACATATGAGGCTACAACCAAGGTGTTCGACCGTTTATTTAAAGGTGACAGACAAATCAAAAAAAAAAATTCTGTAAAGTTTGATGTCGCTGAACCGTTCCACATTTAGAAGAATCATTAGAGGAGATGAAAAATGTTGTGCGCAAGAAACTTGGCTTGTCTTCTTCGCTTCCAGTGCATCTTTCTCAACTGCGAGACGGAAAATCGGTCGTCCTGGAAGATGGTATTTATCTCATTCTACCTATTTATTTGAATGTAAGACGCTAAACGAATGTTATCTCTCTATAAGATGATGACTTTGACGCGTTCTACGCTTCTGTTTACTCGACTCCGGTGGTTAAAATCAAGGTATATTTTGGCGACGACCAACCTCCACCCGCTGGTACGGTCGGTACTGGCGGGCCAATTCAATTACTGGAGTCGCCGACGGCTCACAACACAGTTACGGATGACCATAGAACTTCAAAAAAACACAAGGTTGCTTTTGTTGAGCCAATCTCAGAGCCACTAGGAGACAATGCCGAGGAACCGAGGGAAATTCAACAGACAGTGACATTGGACAATTCAAGCGAACTCTCACCTAATTCCGAAGTTCCTCCAGAGGTGCCTGCTACCATCGACATAATTTCTGCCGATGCTGAGGAAGCACGGGACACGGGCGATGTTGTAAAGAAGACGGGGAAGAAGAAAGAAAATAAAAAGACAGGCAAAGCTGCAGCTCCCACATTGGAGAATCAGTCTTTGGGGGAGCAGGCTCAGTCTGACATAGTGGTTGTTGAGACGTTGGGTTCCAGCTCGAAAGAATCAAATAAGAAGACACACGATGCTACCAAGTCGAAAAAGCGTCCTAGGGCAAGCACCGCAGACGATAGTATCCAGCCTGTTACCGAGGTGTTAGGTGGCACTACAGCTCCAGAGACAGACGACAGTGAAGGCCACCCCAGGTCTTCCAAGAAATCAAAACACAAACATAAAAATTCAGGAGATCAGGAAAATCCTGCTACGGATCTCATTGACGGCGGCCAAACGACGAAAGGCCCGGAAGAGTCGCAACGCCATACCCCATCTAATGAACAGGCAGATCCTTCGGAGATTGACGTCTTAACTCGGCCGCCAAAGAAGAAGAAAAAGAGTCGAAAAAAAAACCAAGTGATTGAGGTGGCGATCGTTGACAAGCAGTCCAATACAGCCTCGAGCACGTCCAAGCCGACTAAAAGCAGGACCTCAATAGTCGTGCAGCATGCTAAAAGTAGGTTTTAGAAGGTATTCATCTTCTTTCGCCTTTCACAATGCGCTTCAGAACAGGATCCACGACTGCCTGCATCCACTTCAGAACTTAAACCGGGTGCGTTTTCTTTTGGGTTTCGTGTTAGGGCATATGCATTAAAATGCAATGTTCAAAGTGCCCCAGTTAGATCCTAAAGGAAAGTCGAAGGATCCGGGACTAAATCAAAGCTTAAACACGCCCACCGAACCAACGAGTGAGCTTATAAAAATCGGTTACTATCCTTTGTTAAATTGCTCTCCAGATGAAACACAAATTGAAGAGGAAACGACGTCGTCAGCTTTGGCGAAAGGTTCGTGCTCGTCTATATATTCCAGCTCTTATGCCATCAAATAGTTGATTATGATTGCAAAGGAAAACCTACAAAGAAGAAATCCAGGAATAAGGAGGCGCCTGTTGGACCTCCCGATGCCAATAGTGCTCAAGGTCAGCGATATTAGTACCAAGCCCACTTACTCTTTCTGAGCTGCTTTGTAACTCGGAGATAGATCAGACACTGGGCAGTAATGTTACAGCAGCAACCAGAGCCGCGGTGGATGCTATATTAGCCAGGAATTCTTTGCCCAGCAAAGGGAGTAAGGAAATCCCGACCTGTTCTTCTCCTTTGGTTGATCTTACTGCTCCATCGCCATCGGCCATCCCCATCGTACCTATTACCTCAAGTTCTTCTCCCGATAATCAACCGAAACCACCAACTAACGCCAGCCTTACCGCAAAACGGCCTAAAACCGTTCCGAAATGCCTTATCTGCGACCAAACGCCAACTCACTTTCGGTCTAGGTGTCCTATAATCAAATCTGGTGTCAGAGCAATGCGCCAGCGAATAGCCGAGTTACAGCGAGACACACCTGAGAGCGACGATGAACGGCGGGCGATGGTTATCGAGGAGTTAGGGCGAATAATCGACAAGAGAACTAAACGTAGAACGCCTGCAGCGGAAAATAATTTGACGACGGCAGACGAACCTGTCATCTCACCTACTCTTGTTGCTGACAGTTCTCGCGTTACTCAGCCTCCGGGGGCCGTTAAGGCTGTTAAACCTACTAAGGCTGCATCGCAGAAAATAATACCTCTGCCCCATCTTGCGGAATCTTTGGCATTTGGTGATGTTTCATCATACACGGTACGGGACTTAGAAGCCCTTATTCGCGGTCCAGAGGTCACGCTGGCTGACATGCCTTCATCTGATTCAAGTGAAGATGAGGAGGAGGAGGTCTTGGAAGAAGAGCTTGAAGAAGTGCAAGACAAATCGTCCCGTTCTCAGAGGAGTCGCATTCGATACTCAAGCTCGTCAGAGGGAGAGGAGGAAGAGGAGGCAAGTCCATTCGTGCCTTCAATCATACCCCTGCCGATCAAGTCCGCCAGTGAGCTATCGAATGAGGATGAATCGTCCCGCTCTGAAGATTTTCGGGGCGACATCACTTCCTTCCTGGAGGTCAATGGTTTGGGGAGTTCCCTTGAAGTCGATAAAACTGGTGATGCCGCTGTCAACGATGCTTACGCTCTCGACTTCGCCCATCTTAACGGACCAGAAATCTCAGAGAACGCACGCAAGGTCGCCATTGATGGTATTATGAATGGCCCGGAGGAACGTCAGGTCCTTGAAGAGAGTGAGCCTGAGTTGGTGTCAGACGTGGCTAATGAATTTCCGGTGACTATTGCAACTCCACAATCAGATCCCATCGAGGCATCCGAAAAGGCATCCTCTCCGCAAAGTCCCATTGTTTCTATTGAAGAAGATATTCATCCTCTGCAGTCCACTCCCAAGGCCGAAATTGCTGTTCGCACGAGGAGTCAACGAAACAACGCTACTTTGGTCCGCAAAACTACCGATCTGACTTTCAAACCTCACAGTGTTTCTCAAACGGGCGTCGATGGTGTCAACAGTAAATCCAAGTCAGCCAAGAAAAAAGGGGGTTTGACGCGCATCACAGATTTACCCATTCCTCTCAATCCTGCAATAAGAGTAATCAGACCTGCGGGGGTACAAACTCGTCGGCAAGCAGCTCAAGTTGGAGAGGGGAAAGAAAAGGCAGATGAGCAAGGTCCGACCGATGTATCTCAGGCTAAACCAAAAAACGGCAGGTTGTCTGCTTCCAAGACTTCACCTAATACGACAAAGACTATCGCAAAAACCCCTGTCAAAGCCCCTGCAAAGGTTCCTGTCCCTTCAAACGGAGAAAACACCCAAACAAGATCTGTGACTGTGGTTCAAAATGCTCCTGAAACTATGGAGCCCGCACCCAGTCATGGAGAACAGTCACTTGCTTCGTGGGCTGTTCTTCAGGGAAATTCTCAGCTTGAAAATGAAACACCCGGAATGGTGGACGAGCTACAGTCTAGTCCCGATATGCCTCACTTTCCTCTATCTGCTGGGAAGTCATTGTCTCCAGCAGTAGTAAATGGGGTTTCTAAAGGGCTAGATCCATTGTTTCTACCCTCTGACAGCCAGCAGTCGTTTCCATATTCTCAGCATCCTGGCTTTGGTCCAGAAACTCCTGGCTCTGAGGACGAAGAAGATGAAGTGGAAGCTTCCGTTGTCAAGCCTCGAGCGGCGACCAAGGTTTCATCGAAATTCCGTTCCCTGACTGAAATTGCGAGCCAGCCGACTCAATTTACACCCACATTACGCCTTACTCAAACTACTAGTGCTAAAGGGGAGGTGATGAACTTGTATGGACGTGCTATGGAAGGTTCAGAAGAGGAGAATTCGGATAGCGAGAGTGAATCGGAGGCAGAAGAAAAGGCGCAGAGGTCACATATTCCGATGTCGAGAAGAGCAGGTGTTATGAAAAGAGGATAATTCCTTGATATTGTATCATAGTTATAAGTAGTAGAACATGTAGCATACTTGGGATCTTCGTGTGAGCATTATGTAATCAGGGGAGATATATAAAAAAATTTGCACAAGACGATTGTCTCTCCCTCTTACCGTCTACCACAGCTCAATCCTGCCTCCTCGTTTATGATATTTACTCAGAACACCAGAGACGAGTATGCTTCCCTCTCATTTCTTTCCTATAAAACGCTCTCCTCACCTTTGATGTGTAGTTACCTCAGTGACCTCGTATTTTCACTCTTGAAATTCTAAACAGCTTTATTTTTTTGTCAACATGTTTACTCGTTATATCATCCGTGTCCCTCAACTATCTCGAGGGCTCGCTACTCACCTAGGGCCAGCCTTGGCGACGCCAGCTACCCTTCACCTCAAGACCGGTCAATCCTTTTATGGCAAGTCCTTCGGTGCTCCCAAGAGCATCTTTGGAGAGACCGTTTTTTCCACCTCTATCACATCCTGTATATTGTCTTATCCATCTCGATGCCCCATGTTGTTCTCATCTTCCTCTCCTAGATACTGAATCTATGACCGACCCCTCTTACCGAGGTCAAATCTTGGTTTTCACTAGTCCTATGATTGGTAACTATGGCGTGCCGGTGAACAAGGCGCCATTCGATTCTCAAGATGTTGGAGTCATCCTTGAATCGCAGAATATTCAATGTGCCGCCATCATCGTCGGTGACGTCGCGGAGAAATTCTCACACTACACGGCTGTCGAATCTCTCGCCGCTTGGTGTAAGCGTTATGACGTTCCTGGTATCACAGGTGTTGATACCCGAGCTATTACAAGACTCTTGCGAGACCAAGGCACCACGTTAGGGCGTGTTGCCATTGGTGCAGATACGTTGCTTCCTCCTCCCGAAGCATCTCAGTACTGGGAACCTTCCGCCGAGAATTTGGTTGATCAGGTGTCAACCAAGACGCCTTACCAATTGAACCCCAACGGCAGCATCAAGATTGCTGTTCTCGACTTCGGAGCCAAAGCTAACATCCTTCGCTCTCTCGTTCGTCGTGACGTCGCAGTCACCGTCCTTCCATGGAACTACGACTTCAATTCCGTACGAGACCAGTTTGATGGCCTATTTTTGACCAATGGGCCAGGTGACCCTAGCCATTGCATGGAAGCAGCTATCAACTTACGTCTCACATTGCAAGAATGGAACAAGCCTGTCTTCGGTATTTGCATGGGACATCAGGTCATCGGTATGGCTGCAGGGCTCGATGCCTATCGCATGACTTTTGGTAACCGTGGCCACAACCAACCGGTACTAGCTTTGGCTTCTGCTGGTTCCATCAAAGCGGGAAGAGTATATGTAACCAGGTAAAGTGTCCTACTCAATGATCCACAACTATTCTATTGATCATTCTCTTTCAGTCAAAACCATCAATATGCGTTGGAGCTGCAGGACCCGTTCCCTCAGGGATGGGAACCGTTTTTCATCAATTGCAATGACTCTTCTGTAGAAGGCATCAAATCCACTGAGGAGTCTGGAAAGAAGGTCTGGGGTGTCCAATTCCACCCTGAGAGCGCAGGTGGTCCCCTTGATACGATCGAGGTCAGCCGTGATGCCTGATTTTTTGTATGCGTGATCTCATCTTTTTGTACAGATGTTCACAGACTTTGTCTCTGAGTGCAAAGCCCATAAGGCTCAGGTTGGATACTTCTCTCAAGATATTAAGACCAGAATCGAGGTTCCCCTGCAGCGGGTTGCAGTAGCCTGAAACCAACAGTCCTTGTAACTTTACCTTGTACTTTTATCAGCGTTCTGGTTTCTTGAATGGATATAACATGTTTTTTTGTATTTGAAGCTTTTAAATTTGAAGAGTGGTGAAGACTGGGCTTGTGGAAGTATTTTCGTTGATGTCACTTGATTGGTTTAGTACCGTGTACTTAATTCGGGGTCATCTTTCGACTTGAACAAGCATGAACTTCTTGGATACTTACGATATATCTAGGTCAACTACTCCAAATCCCAATCAAAGCGAACCGCCATCTTTGAATGAAGAAGTCAATCAAGTGATTAGCCAACTGGGACGTTTCTGGGGCGGCTTCAGGAAACAGGTGTTTCTCATTCATTTGGTACATGGATCCTCATCATGACTTTTGCCTCAAAAGAGTCAAACTGCCTTGGAAACTGCCCGAAAGGACTTTGGCGAGGTCGTTGTCCAGGCACAAAAGGAACTGTCTAAACTCACCACTGTCGAGGAGCCTGGGGATCTCAAAGAGCCTGAGGCGAAAGAGCCCGAGACGACGGCTGGACCTAACATGGCTGGACCTAGCACAGATGCCCCAACTACTGAGGAACCCTCTACGTCTGCTTCCTCCCCCGCCGATGAGGAAACTCCCACCGCATCGACCAGCACGACTACTCTATTCTCTCGTCTCCAGTCCGCTCTTCCACCCAATATTTTTGCAACCGTCCATAATCACCTCCCAGATTCACTGAAGCAAGCGTCTGAAAACATTGATTTTAGCCAATTGGGATCAAATCTCATGTCTGAATTCCAACGTGTGCAAGGTGTTACTCGTGCACAGGCGGAGGAATATGTTCTCAAGAGCGAGGTGTTAATACGGGATGCTATGAAGGAAGCTGGTGAGGTACTTCGCGACGCTGTGAAGGTTATCCCCCCAGACCAAGCGGGGTCGAGTCAAGATGGTTCAAGTCTTATCTGGGATGGCACGGATATGTGGATGTTACCTGCAGACTCGTCTGATTCCATTGGGAGGGAGAAAGATGCGACGGGAACATCCAGAAATGTAGAGACTCAAAGCGCGGTTGCAACTCGTGCCGAAGCACTCCTCCGACGGCTGAAGCGTGATCCTGCTATTCTGAGGCATGATCCAGAAGTAGATGAAGGGACCAGAGACGAGTATCATGTGTGGTGGGAAGCGGAGGTCAACACTAAGGAGGGGGGCATCGACGGACAGGAGTGGACAGGTATAACTACTGCTGTGCTAGAAGAGCCTCTTGATGGGCCAGCACTGAAGGAACTACGGGATATGCTTGGTGAATTATCTATTTTCTCGATGATCGTCCAGATAATTAAACACCTTTTTTGATCCAGTACCGTCTGAATTGACTCTACCAGGCTTCTGGCTGCGATTCTTTTTCCGGACACATCAAATTCGTAAAGAGGAAGAGAAGCGGAAAGCCTTGATACAAAGTTTGTTATATCATTCTAAATGTATACTTTTTTTTTTACTGATAAACATCTTAGGCACTACGGATAACGACGATGATTTTAGCTGGGAAGATGACGAAGAAGAACCCTCTGAAACTGTCGATGGAAAACCTGTACTAGTGAAGGCTAAAGCTTCAATCGCATCAGTATGAAATTCATCCAAGTATCAAAAGAAATACTAATGAAGGTTGTAGTTGGACACCAAGACGATAAAGGAAACAATTTCCCCTCCTGGCTCGCAGCTGAATACTGGAGTTTCGCCCTCACCTCGTGTAAGCGAGGACAGTTTCGATTTTGTGTCTTCCTCGAATGTTAGTGCCGATGAGATGCCTCGGGTGGTCAAAGACGAGGATGATAGCGACTGGGAATAATTAATTATTATTTTTGTAATTTACCTAGCAAACATGTCAAATTGCTCCAACAACTGTCTGAGATGTTCAGCCGCAGACGGCCAGCTCATCTTGAGAGTAGTTCTGGGGATCGTATGTTCCAATGCTTTCGGAGTTTCAGCCAAAGTTGTCGACCTCATCTGCGCGAAGGCACCTATGTTCTCATGCACTCGTCACTAACGCTCTCCGACTATTGTGGGTGGTCTTCGTTATAGGAGGGGAGCTAGGCATCTTTTTCTGGAGTCTATCGGGATGTCGTTGGCCTTCAATCAACCTGGGGCAAGTAGGAACCATTCCCATTCTTTTCTGACAAGTTCAATACCCACAAGTTTATGGCTTGTTCTATTTATCATTTAGAAATCTAGTCAAAAAGTGAAAGCCACACATGTCTTGCTCCTCGCCGACACGCACGTACAGCACCCAGCTCTTGAGAAGAAAAGCAGCTGGTGGGCCCATCGAACCTTATTCGAGTTGAACCTGAGGAAGAGTTGGCATGTCACTTCAAGGCTCAAACCAGACGCTGTGATATTTCTCGGGGATATGCTTGCCAATGGCAAGTCATTAAAATCACTGGAAGAGTAAGTGCATCATTTTGGTCAAAGACGGTCGACAACCGTTTACGAGAAGCGCTACCTGTATTAGGTACAAGCGGGCAGCCCAGAAATTCGACTCCATATTCTCCATAGACCGAAATGTACCTGTGCACTATATTGTAGGCAACAATGATGTCGGGTGAGTTGAACTTGCTTCATGCCCCTTTGTGATCTCCTCACCTACCCTTCGCTTCAGGCTAGGGTTAGTCCCTTCCGTCACTAAGAAAGTACGGTCGTACTATCTGGACTCGTTCGGGCCTTTCAACAAGGAGTTCGAAATAGCCAATCACACTTTCATCGGCTTGGATGCTCCAGGCATCGTCGATGAAGACTATCAACGGCACGGGAAATATATCACCTTTGATGATTGGAAACCCATTCCTGGTGGGCCCGTATCCTTTGTCAATGAGGTTGCAGAATGTGTGACCATTTTTTTAAACAACGAAACTTTCGAGAGGCTGAGAACCATTTTCAACAGATCAATCAAAACATGCCATCCTTCTCAGTCATATACCTCTCTCGCGTTCCGAAACGGCCGATTGTGGTGATCTGAGAGAGAAAGGCACCATCCGTAGAGGTGCCGGTCTAGGTTATCAGAGTATGCTCGGCAAACAAACGACGAATTTCTTACTCAAAAAATTACAACCCTTGGTTATTTTCAGGTAATTTCTGTTGTCTTTCTTTTCCATACCTATACTTGAACTTTGGCTTGGCTTCTCTCCAACAGTGCAGACAATCGAGATTATTGTGAATACGTTCATGTGCGTCCGGGAGATTCTGCGGACGCACACAACCCACATGGACCTATACGTGAAGTGACAGTGAAGTCCTTTTCAATGTCTGTTCACATTAGACGACCGGGTTTCCAACTGTTATCTCTTGTCGATCCTGCAAAACTAGCCAATCCAGATTTGAAATCCTTTGCCGACACTCCCTGCTTGCTTCCTGATCAATACCGGATATATACATCATTCTACGCTCCTTGCATATTCTTCACCATCCTCATTCTTGTAGCGCTTACTTTCAGCAGGGCGCGATTTCGTACTCTTCGAAAACCTGAAAAGCTATCTGTTACACCACCTACGCGCAGCAGCAGTGGACGCGCTAGTCCCAATCCGATGGTGAATCCAGATCCTGGGATGTGGAGTGCGACATGGTCGCCTTACGCCCCTGGGCTATCAGTCAGTCCGCCTGGAACACTCCCGTCGTATATTCGTACCCCGCATACGCCAGCAGGAACAACGATGATGCTCGTGGCTTCTCGACCTGGAACACCCAATCCTGCATCATCTTCCCTTGTCGTTCCAATGTCTTATTCTGATCGAGATGAGGACGAAGAGGACACTTTGTACCCTACACAGTATGCGGTACGACGAGATGTTCATATGCAACGCGAAGACGACGATTGGTCTCATGCTGGACAGAGCAGGGATGAAGAGGAGTATGAAATGGTCACCAATCAGGAAGCAGGTGGACGAAATAGTTTGGGGCGTCAGATACATTCAGAATTTATAACCGCGCCAGATCATGCACGACATCTGTCTTCTGCGAGAAGGCAGAAGTGGTTTTGGTCTTATACCTTTACGTTGAAAGGACGAGTCAGAAGAATCACGCTCCGTTCCCCGTCTTGGACTTCTGTGTATAATTTCTTTGATCTCTTTGGATTGAGTGGATCAGACTCTTTTCCAGGAAGACGGAGAGATCGATGGGTGTCAATAATTTTGGACATTTTGAGCGTTTTCTGGCCAGCAGCGATTGTATGGGTGATCATTAATTGGACGATTTTATAGACTAGATTACGAATGTTGTGCTACAAAAGTGACAAGCAAACCACCCCGATGTTTAATTTTCAAAGCTACTGCGCACGCCGTGTATGTGAAACTGGTTGTTGTGTTGGGGGGTTGAAGATAGGTAATTGAGTGATTGCAAAGGATGCTACCCCCAAGACTACGCGTCAAATTAGTAAAAAGGAAGACTCAGTAAAATGGAATGAGATTATACGCACGAAAACCAGTCAATTTCTCAAATGGAGAATGGAAGTAAACAGCAGTCGTGCCTATCGCGAATAGACAGATACCAATCATCATGATGTTGGTTATAACGGCCGATCGATGTAAGAGTGACCACTGCGCAACTCTAAACGAGGGCCGCAGCTGGTCAAAAAGGAATAATGCCGACAAGGTCAACAAGAATACGTGTCCCGAGACGTCATGGCCCTTCCTCAAACGCGGTACAGCTCTCCATTCTGGTGGTTGAGTAAAGGTATTACTTCCAAACAACGTAGGGTTTGTTTCTGGCGTGACCATTATTTTTTTATAGCAAAATTCATGTGGAACGGTGACTGGATCCCCTGAAGGTAATGCAATGACGCATTGACCACCTGAGGCGACGATGACGCGTTCGAAAATGGGAGGACCGAAAAACCAGCTGGTGAAGTTTAGCCAGACGACGCCCAAGGCGAGATATTTGAGGATTCGGTTGACGGTTCGGGTTTGAGGTGGGCTGGTGAACCATGAGAAGAAAAATGCAGCGGTTGTCCATCCCCAACCTTTCTTGATGAAATAGACATTTAGGGGGTTGGATTTGGTTGCGAAATAGTGAGTTGTCGAGAGGGGGTGTGGTAGTTGACTGAGCAGAGGGTTTGAGGTGTCGAGGTAGGTATTGTACAAGACGGAATACAAGGTACCAAAGAGGAGAATGGCTGAAATTACTGAGATAGCGTTGAATGTCTGGACTCGTGTGTCCATCATGGCAGTTTGAGTTCAAAGAAATAAGGATTTCAATCACCAACCCTTTCACGTGACAGTACAGTCTATTTTATACTATAAATAATTTATAACGTGGTCTATAACCAATCCAGAAAGTCAGGCGTGAAGTACGAGAGGATAAGCGTAGCGCCTATCACTCTTAGTGAGCGAGCTTTTATATTGAAAAAAGTCACATACCTGCACGGACCATACTTTCTACGCTCTCAAAAGCCATAGTTTTCAGGTCGTAGACGCCAGCGGCAGCTCCAGCGTGCACCATCGCAAATTCACCACTAACTTGGTAACAAGCTATTGGGTGATCAGGTGTCAACTCTGCCGCAGAGGCAATGATGTCCAGATAGGGCAACGCGGGCTTGACCATGATGATATCTGCCCCCTCTACCGCGTCGCGTTGCTGTTACGATAGTAAGCACATTTAAAGAAGTTGTGGGCAGAAATCACGTACGATGGCTCTCCGTGCCAACCCGCGTGCTGTGGGCGGTAGTTGATAGCATTTTCTGTCACCGAAGGAAGGTGCGCTTCCAGCAGCATCTCTGCAACTATAACGGTCAGTCAAATATATATTTCTATGATCCTTAGAAACATTACCTGAACGGTCCATACAAAGAGCTCGCGAATTTGGCAGAGTAACTCATCAACGTACACTTATTACCCAGCCCGGCATCCATCAATCCACGCTTAGTAGCTTTTATACGTCCATCCATCATGTCACTAGGAGCAACACAGTTTGCTCCAGCCAGAGCATAGTTGACAGCAACTTCAGCAATGCGGTCAACGGAAGGCGGGGTATTGATGGTACCATCGCCATGTAGAAGACCACAATGTCCATGGTCGGTGTATTCGCACAGACAAACATCGCATGCGATATATAGAGAAGGGTAGAGCTCGCGAAGCTTTTTGATAGCGAGAATGACGGGACCAGAAGCGTCGTCTGCTGGTGTTCCTCGTCCGTCCTATGTAATTAACCAATTCCAAAGGAAATATCAAAAACAAAAAATGGAATATACGGGACATACTTTAATACAATTCAAAGGAACTCCAAACAGGATAACACTCTCCAAACCTTTCTCTACCAAAGGCCCAATAAATCCTTCGAGTTTATTAACGCCCCATCTGCGCTGTCCAGGCAGCGTAGCGATCTCGACACTAGCATTCGGATCGTCGGTGATGAATATGGGGTACATGAACATGGACTTGGTAAGTTGGCGGTTTGCTTGCCATTTTCGTGACAGTGGGTGTGCATAGCCGCCTTGGAGAATAGAACTATGAAGCAGAAGATAGTTAGGTCAAAGTCGGTGGTAGGGTGATGGACGGGCATACGAGATATCCATTGATTGAAGGCTTCTTTTTTTTGCGACTGGGGGAAAGGCTGCAACTGATAATCGATCGAGGCTGACTACGGGCCTTTTAAAGGCTATCAAAAAGCTATCGCCTTTGTAGCCGCCTTATAAGTTATGGGAAATGGAAACGTGTCGGCTTCCTAGTTGCTGTGTGATGAGCCCCGGGTCAACCACTGTCGACTTTGCCTGTATGAGTGTGTGTAAACAGCTGCCAACAGGACCCGGTTCACTTCACTGCCGACATACTCACTCCGGGCTCATTTCCTTTGTGCCATCGGATTATGCGAAACGCAGAAACAAAGGAAGCGCCCACAGCTATACCGACATAGAGGTCTGTTCGCGATCCAAAAAAAGTGCTATACGATGTACGCTATGTGTGACATGATGTGTCCATCATGGCATTCATCAAAGCATTGTCGCAATTTTATGTAAAGCACTCCCGAGTCCTTGCCTACCTGCAGTTTATAAAAATCTTCACCTGCTCTCATATCGCACCATAACTCACTCGTAACGTTATATGGCTCATCATCACTATTACTCGAGCTTCTTCAGCGAAACTTCGGGCATGAACAATCCAATTGCGCTGTGTCACTGGTATCAGTCTCTTCTGCTTGGTTATCACCGACCGGGTTGCCTTCTAATTGGAACTGTCAAAGATATTTTCTGAGAGTGTGCTGTCGTGATGTTACCGATTGCAAACAGTCGATGACTCGGTCCGAGTCGTGGAGATGGGTCAAAGTTGGATTTGACAGAGTTGCTCGCATGGTTTTTGAGCTTCAATTGCTCAAGGTTTGCCAACTGCTCTGGATCGAGAGTCTTCAAGACCTACGGCATATCCGCCTTGTCGAATTGATGCGTTCTGGGTAGAGCTTAGTTAATTGGAGAGCTTGATTGGAGGGTTGTCCCTCTGTGGGGTGGTAGGCTAGGGAGAGTCTGGGACTTGAAGCTTGAAGCTTGAAGCTTGAAGCTTGAAGCTTGAGGCCTTGAGGTTTCGTGTCTTGAGGTAGAGCTCATTGGTATACAAAGTAATAATGGATTTACTGACACTTGGTGTAACTGAACAACCGGTATAGTCCCTGCGCTGCAGGCTTGCAACTATAATGAGTTTTTTATGACCCTGCAAGACGGAACTTTCGACAGAGCCTGACGTAACCGTGCCGGTGACAGAGACCCCTTGTACGTGTACTATTGTCCTGCTGAGTGGATGATGGTTCCAGTACGTGCTTGTCATTGTATGTTGATAAGTAGTTGCTGGGCAACAAGTTGAGCATTGTAAAGACACAAGCCAACCTATTGTTACCTCCATCCGTGCAACAGAAACCATTCCTGATTTAGACGACGGAGTCAAAATGAGTGTAAGCAACGCGACCACGTGATCTTGTTGAAGGATCCGCTGCGTGAGATTCAAAAAGATGGCCAGAGCACATTATTTATTCCCGTAATTCTTTCCCCCCCCCCCGCCCTCGCCACAGTCCACGACCTTGAACGATATAGAGAACGATAAAAGTAATTAACGTGCAATCCTAACGGTTACCCTTCTCCCGAAACTTATCCGAAACACGCGTCGTCCTGCTGCACAGCTATTAGATCAATGCTCGTGTCTACACCACCCAACAGCACGTCTCCCAATTACCATCATCGCCATTACACTCCTCCACGTTCTTCTGCTCAACAATACGACTCTCCAATGCTCACCCCATCGCCACTTCGTCAAACTGCATCTCTCTGCGACCCATCACAATCTACTTGCAAGTCCACAGCGCAGGCGCAGGCTTTCAACCCATTCTTCACCAACATGCCACAACCCATCCCTGCCGACGACAAAGAGGGCTCTATCTTCCTCTCGTCTGCTGCATCTGACTCTTTCACATCATTTTTCTCTTCTTCATCCTCCCAGCCTTTGAGAACTCCAGTCAAACAAATTCACAGAGCCCGCAGTCGTTCTATCCTGTCACCCAAGTCTGTGAATACTGTCCCCGGTTCCATTCCACCGACTGCTGGCTTGAAATGTGCCACAAGAGTTGGAGTTGGCACGAAACGGAAATCCACCCCACATGCCACACCTCTTCGTCAACATAATCTCACTCCTCTCAAATTGGTCAATACCGGCAGTTCCCCTTCTTTTGATCGGCTGGCTCCACTGGCAGCCCCAAAGTTTACTGCTCGTACGCCTCAAACTAAGGCCGAAACAGACGCATATCTCAAACGACAGACGGCAACCATGACAAAGTTGAAGATTTCGGATAATAACAATCACAGCATCCTTTCTGATGACGAATTTGAAGTCCTTAATGATTCCGGCTGCGAGATGGACGATGAAGATTCGGGAAACGCGCTATTTCTCAGTAAGCAGCGACTCAGCATGAAAGGAACCCAGCCTATCAAATCCTTGGTCTTCCACCCGCCTATAAGCAAGGGGAAAGAGAAAGAGGAAGTTGCCGAAGCCATCTCCCCAGGTGGTCATATTGTCAAGCGACGTGCCCGTTCCAGGCCCGTCCAGGCCCGTCTCTGCTGAACTGCTAGAATCCAGTTTTAAATCCCCCAAGTCACCAATCAAAGTATGTCTATTTTCCCGTCAGAAAACTAAAATGTATGCTCAGTTCTTTTGTTTTTTTTTTTTTCACCTCAAGTCCGCCATGTCCATGAAAAGAAACTCCAACAATCGATTGCGAAACGCGGTTGCATTTCCAGGAACTGCCCAACGGGGCCATGCTTCTCCTGCCTCTTCTTCGGACGCAGGCTCTCCTAGAGCAAGGCGTCGGATCAGTGGAAATACAACTCTTGTTCGACCACAAACGAGCCAATTGCCCCAGATTCATCCGCCTCGAGCTCCGCTAAGTCGGATAGAGAGCGCCAGCTCTGCGACACTTTTCTTCGGGCCTCCCATACCTCCAACCCAGACAGCCACCCGTTCACGTACCAATACCAATCTATCAGCTGCTACACCAGCCCCTGTCTTACGTCGTCAGAACACTCGTGGTAATTTGACAAATCGGCATAGTTATGCTGGCCCCGAAAGCAGTGCAAATGCCCTGCATGTATGGAATACCTTTCAGACACGGACCGTGTCCCCTTCCCCTGGGTCTTCGCCTTGTCACGTTGGAGATGGCTCTCACCATCATGACACAGATATGGAAGCGGATGAGGACATGTTTTTTGGACCTGAAGACTCCTCTTTCGTTTTGAATGTGACAAGTGGAACTCCTTCTCCGCAATCCAAGACAGCTCTACCGATGAAATTTAAACATCGGAATTCTGTATTGGTTAGCGATGAAGAGGAAATGCTGTCAACTGGTTCCAGTGCTGCGGGAGACATTTTGCAAGCTATGCCTAAAGCGTCGACAAGTGTCAGTTCTTTCTGTTCAGACGACGGCCTCGTGACTCCAGGTGTTGCGCCAGAAGGTTTTTCGGGCTGGCCGACCGCTGCAGTCTATAATGGTGCAGACGACCTTGGAGACAATCAACATCCCTATGGTCTTACCAGTGAGGCAGGAGTCGATATCGACGCATTTATCCTCAGAACACTCGCAGCTGCTTCCAAGGGTCCACATTTTCCGCTGAAAAGGATCCCTGGTACTCCTGTTAAGAAAGCCCGGATAAGTTACTTCGGCAATGAGAGGCCTTGGCAGAGCGCCGTGGCATCCAAAGTCGGTCTCCGGGACGATTGCTCTTTCAACAAGAAAGTACCCAGAAAAAGTCTGCCTGCGGCGTTTCCCCCTACAGAAGCTAGGGCATCCAAGTTGGCCTGTGACCAGACTACTGATTCAGAGGATGAACAAGACAGCCCTATTACTAGGCGAGACAAGTATTCTAATCTAGGTCTTGGTCAACCACCTCTTCCTGCTGGCAAGAACGTCGTATCTGGTATTCCTCGTAGTCGATGGCTGATGAGGCGGAGTAGCAGTGGTGCCTTTTCAAGCGGCAGCGACTCTGCATCTCTTGCAAACACTCCAACGAGATCTAAAGGAATAGGTAAGAGCATCGTCTCGATTCTACATTCACTTTTGTATTTGTTAACTGACTCTCGACAGATTGGCAACTGCCTAAACCCAGAATTCCTCTCCGACTTTCTCCATCAAGCGATACCATCAAGGTCTCATCTCCGCGATCTAACTCAGGATCGTCCTGTAGCTCTATCGCCACACTCAATTCACCTACGAATGGCAAGGGGTCCACCGTGCCGTCATCTGGTGGTGTACCTCGACAGCTTGCTCCGAGGCCCACTCTTGTTGCGCGGCGATTATCAGATTCCTTCACAGAGGAACAGCCCGGCAGATTTGAACGTGACTTTGTTGAGATCGAGGAAGTCGGAAGCGGAGAATTTGGAAAAGTCATCAAAGTTCAGCGAAAAGGCAGTGACGACATTGAATTATATGCTATCAAGAAATCTAAGCGATTTGAAGGGACCAAACATCGGTAAGCGTTGTGTGTTCGATTCGATTCGATTTATATCATCGTTCCGGGCTGTATTTGTCTACCCCATCTTGTCCCGATCCGAGATTCCTATCTTTGTTGCTAGGGAACATGCTAATTTCTTCTTTGGTCAGGCTGCGGCTGCGAGAAGAAGTTGATGTCCTAAAGCATCTGTCTCAAGCCGCGTTGTGCACCCACAACGCTGATGGACGGCATCCGAATGTTCTAGCGTACATCGATAGCTGGGAGGAAGACGAGGCGCTTTACATTCGTACTGAACTGTGTGAATCGGGGAACCTAGCGCGGTTCTTATGGGAATACGGACGGGTATTCCCCCGGTTAGACGAAGCCAGGGTTTGGAAGGTTATTGTTGATCTGAGTAACGTAAGCATCACAATTTAACTTGAGCTGATAAATATCGTTCACACACAGAACAGGGACTGCGATTCATTCACGATTCGGGGGTGATCCATCTGGATTTGAAGCCTTCGAATGTGTTTGTGACCAAGGAAGGGAGGTTCAAGATTGGAGATTTTGGAATGGCGTCTTTCTGGCCACGACCTGCCAGTAACGAAGGTGGAAGTGACTATAGTTTTGAACGGGAAGGAGACAAGTTATACTTGGCACCCGAAGTGCTCCAAGGAAGATACGGCAAGGCTGCCGATGTGTTTAGGTGAGTTTTGTCCGTAGGTTGATCACATGAAGAGTTTTTCTCACGTTTTATGTAGCCTTGGAATGATGATTCTGGAAACTGCGTCCAATATTGTTGTCCCTGATCAGTTGAGTTTCGATTTTCGCGGGCCGCCGTTATCTTTCTTACTGATTATGTCTATCGACAGAGGAGAAGCTTGGCATCGGCTACGAAGGGAAGACTTGTCTGAAGTTGATTTGGATGAGAGTCCTGAACTTGTTGATATTATCAAAGAGATGATGCGTACTGACGCCCGTCAACGAATGAGTGCTGAGGATGTGTGTGTGCATCCTGTTGTTGCGAGAACACGAGAGAAGATGGAGGAGATGTATGAAAGGGCGAAAATGAAAGGGACGAGCGTATTTGTAGCGTCGCCGTTGGCGAGTGTTCCTAGCGGGTTTTTGGAAGATGTACTGTGTGGAATGGATACTCGAGTATAAAAACAGCCACAAACCCATTTTGAATTGAACTGGTTCGGTTGGAGTAGTTGAGAAAATTTGATGATAATTATGTACTTAAAAACATGCTTCATTCCCTTCCAACTCACACTCCTTCTCCTAACACACCCTATATGGGCTACCAAACATCTCCCTACTTGCTCGACTCATCTATCGACTCGGCAGCAGTCGATTTCAGAGCCTTCTATCCCTATACCCCAAACGAGGTCAAGCACAGGAAAAGGACGACCAGCGCACAACTCAAAGTCCTAGAAACAATCTTCAAAAAGGACACAAAACCCAATGCTAATCTTCGCAATGAACTAGCCGCAGAACTGGACATGTCCGCAAGAGGTGTTCAGGTCAGCCTTTCCTCATTTCTTCTACCTTTTTTTTTTCTCATCCGCAGTGGCGCGTACTATGATGTAGGTCTGGTTTCAAAATCGGTGGGTACTTGATGGTTCTTTAGGTATAACCGGAATCTTGCCTCACCTTGTAGTTTCCAGACGCGCAAAAGAGAAACTAAAGGCAGGAAAAACCTCAAAAGGCCCAGGAACAACCTCCCCGAGTTCTCCCATCGATTTATCCAAGCAGGAACTTTGTCCTATCAAGGATGAAATGGTCTCTCCAGACTCCCTTATTCCCTCTCCCGACTCCCCAGATCATTTTGACGCGTACTCCCAGTCCCCTAGTCCTTCCAACACTTCTCCACCTCAATTGCACCTCATTACCGACGCATCCAACTTTAGTTGGAATAACTCCCCCGTGGAGCCGCCTGACAGTGCTACCTTTATCACCCGTCCAAATATATTCCCCGCCACAAACGATTTCTACTCTCATCGACGAGGGTCCCTTCCTGCCAATGCCTTCCCCCCTGAACCTTCTTCCGAGAGCCCCCAACTTGACTGTTTCGATCCACTTGTTCGTCGTCGTTCAATTGATACAAGTCTGCACCGTCTAGCCTCAAATCCGTTTGCAAACCTTGCAAGGGCAAAAAATAGCGCACTTTATGGTCCAGGCTTTGGTGTTTCACTACCAGGTCGCCATCATCAACTTAACAATTTGCCTTATGGCCACCCTTCTCAGAGGCGTGGCCTGTCACAGTTGGCTGCGATGCCTCAGCATGCGAACTTGCGTCGTCTCTCTATGGACTCAAGATCGACTCGCGTACCGTCGAGGTTGAACCATTCCCCGTCACCCTCGCCACTTACACCCTATAACGCTGTTGTCAGGGCATCTCTTCCAGACCACCTCTTCAATACTACACCTCGTACAATTGTTTCTCCCATTCCTGGTCCACTCCCTTCTCCCGGCTTCTCGTTTGGTGCTGCCAGCACCCCTTCCATGACCTCTCCTAGCTCTGGAGATAGCGAGCGGAACTCTCCCGATTCAATTCAGTCATTCACTTTCCGCAGCGAAGATAACGATGAGGACGGAACTCTATCCCACTATGAAGTTTATTCCAGATTCGGTTCTATAGCATCCATCGCGACCAGCGACTCGAGCATTAATAGTTCTTACTTTTCAGAGTTAGGCAGTTCGGCGGTCGACCATTTGGCCACGGGTGATGTCCGCGCGGAAGATAGACGATCTTCTTGGTATGTATTCTTCAATTCATTTGTTATCTCATATCTTCTAACCTTTCTTGTGTAGCTCGGCTGGCCAATTCCTGGGATTGATGTCCGGACTGGATGTCAATGGCCAAGTCGAGCACATGACAAACTCTTTGAATCATGCGAACTATTCGCCTCACGCAGACTACTCTTACGCGAGAACGAATGACGGCGTGGAATTGATCAACACTGGCGAGATGCATCATCAACAACAGCAACAACAACAACAGATGGAGGGTTCATATCCCTCCCCTGCGTCGACAATCTCACCAGTTGGCACCCCCCATTCCAGAGACCCACCTGCAGCTGCCGTGCCGATTTCTACGGCTAGTGAGCTCGCTTTCGCACTGGAGAACAAACCAACCGATCAGGTATAATTCCTCTTTCATTGTCACATCTGCTCCTGTCCTGATCGAGATACTTTTGGACACAGACACCTGGAGGTACACAGGAATCGTATATGGCATATGGTGAACACAGGAATCGTATATGGCATATGGTGATCACCACCACCAAAGCCACCACCTCTCTGCTGCTGCTGCCATAACTGCCACTTCACACGCGCTTGCACACGGTGTTGTTGACCGGAATGCTACCGATCACGATGAGGCGGATTATTACACCCCACAGCATCAGCATGAAGCCGATGGGACCCAGTCTGCAGAAGCAACTACTGTATTCCAACAGGCGGACTGCAATATTTTGAATTCCCATGGCCATTACATCGCATCTTCGTATTCATCTTTGTCTGATGCTTATCCTGGTTCGGCTGATCATCAGATGAACTACGCACACTGCATCGGGGGTGGCGTTGTTTCTACCTATCCTCCATCTGCCTATGATGAAACGTTATCTTCTGTTCTTGGGAATGGTGCTTCTAGCGTTATACAGCCTGTGGAGGCTTTTGCTTCTTATTCGACTTGAACTCTTGACGGTAACTGCGACTTATACGCCCTTCCGCCGTCACTCTTTTGAACCCACGCTCATTTATTTTTATTGACATCACTCTCCTTTTTTTTTTTTGTAACATCCATTCCTAATTGCCGTCGTATCGCTGTCTATCATTCTTTATTTTTCTTGCCAAGATTATCAATCAAAGAAGAAAAAAAATCGTATCCTCCTGCTTCACATACGCTCTCCATTTTTTGCTCTTGCTGTCTAAACCCAACTGTCGTTTCCAACCGTCACCTAACATCCTCAGTATCTGAAGTCAAATTCTTCTCACTTATTACTTCTACTTCCTTGATTGGCACCTTGCTACCTTCGTTCTCTCCTAGTCGGTTCCCGTTTTTATACTTTTGTGTTATTTTATATGATTCTGTAGTTGTAATTATTCAGTCCCTATATATTCCTTTTGTTGTTCGCTCTAAACTGTTTTTAACATACAATTCCAAGTATACAAGTTTTTTTTTTCTTTCTTTCTTTTTTCAAATACTTACCATAGTTTTTATACTTATAATACCACATGGTGACTTTTCTCACTTCAAATGCAAATCAACCAACCAAATGTCATATATTCATGTATTTGCTGTGCTGCGTCAACCCTTCTCCATGGTCTTTCTATAAATATAACATCTGACTATCACCAACGGACTGACTCTATTTGAGGCGAGTGAATTCACATACATACGTAAATCAGTCCAACAGCTTCGTTGAACGAAAGCAAATTAAATGTACATAGTTCTGGCGAACAAACCGTGGAATTTTCCTTTCATGCGGGGGGTCCGGTACTCAGGTCAGTCAGGTTGTAAGCAAGGTATTCAGATAACGTAAACAAAAGATATAGCTATGTAACTTGACTTGGATCTATGCGGGACTCGGGAAGAGTTGGGTTCATCGGTACAATACGGAATAGAGATAGAATAATGGCTTTTTCCCGTTCTGTTCGGCAGAGTAAAAAGTAGTGTAAAAGTCCTCCCACCTTTTATGACATAACCTTAACGGCTCTTGGGTCACGACCTTTAAACAAACAAAAGGGCACTAGCAGTGGCGGCCGAGTCAGGTCAGCAGGAAACTCGCTCATGAGACCTAAGGTCAGGGTGCTACTCTTTTTTTTGTTGCTTATCTTTTGTTGTCTTGTTTTTGAGCCCTGCAAATGTCGTCTGCCATGTAGTACCGATCGACAACTGGAAGGATAAAGTTCGCATAGCACCAAATTAATGATACGTGGATCTTTGTTGGTAGTGTCAAATTTCTTGTTAGGATTGGCAGACAAGTTGTAGGCATATGTTTGTGTGGAGTCATTGAATTGAGTATCCTGTAAAGTCACACATAGGCCAAGACCTAGACCAAGAGGCAAGCGCCAAGAGAGAGGCGGCAGTACGTAGGCCATTGAGGACCTTGGGCGTATACTCTATATATCAAGGCACTGAGAGCTTAGCGCTTAGCGCTTGAGCCTAGATTCTGCTCCGTGCAAGCGGCGAACAAAGTATGCATAGTTCAGAAAAAAGAATTAAAAAAAATTGGACCAGTCTTTATTTGGTTGTTTCAGGAGGTTCGATGACAGCCCAATGATACTGGCATGACAAGGAGCGCTGTACTGATTTTATGTGGAGACAAGAACTTTTTCTAGAAATGTTGGATGACGCACTTAGAACAGTTTGGTTTGGCAGTAAGTAATATTAATAAAGCAGGGGGGAGGGGCTTGAACTCAACGCCGGCACCATTAAAGATTTCGGAGATTCAAAGTTGTTCATTTTAGCATTTGAACTCGGATCGTCAAAACGGTTCAACTCCAAGATTCACTGGGCATTTCTGTTTAAATCGCCTTCAGTTCGTACGACGCACGAGCCTTTCATTAAATGCGCGATTTCTCCTTTTCTATGATTTCATTATCTGCTGGTTTTCCACGTCAATCCATGTCAATGGAGTTAGGTATTTTTAAAAAGTCAGATAAACATATGCCAAGGGGAGGTGGGTTCACCAATAGATATGCTTGAGCGTTAATTAGTCTGGGACTCCCGAAGTTTGCTGACAATTGCAACCCGAGCAACGAGCAACATAAATCGCCTTCAGTTCGTACGACGCACGAGCCTTTCATTAAATGCGCGATTTCTCCTTTTCCATGATTTCATTATCTGCTGGTTTTCCACGTCAATCCATGTCAATGGAGTTAGGTATTTTTAAAGAGTCAGATAAACATATGCCAAGGGGAGGTGGGTTCACCAATAGATATGCTTGAGCGTTAATTAGTCTGGGACTCCCGAAGTTTGCTGACAATTGCAACCCGAGCAACGAGCAACACAACAGATTGCAAAAAGTACTTCGCCACACATACCTGTGGCAACCAAATTGTATCGTCGCTAACAATTTCCTCCTAATAGACCCTTTCAAGTTGCACGGTATACCAAGACAACAACAACAACAACAAAAACAGCAATCATTCTGAACTGCTTGGCAGATCGAACGGACAGAATTAGCCCGAGTCTTTCTCAGCCTATCAACACTTATCAACGTTTGTTTTATACCTTTGAATAAGCAAGATCCTTCTTCCACCTGGGCAGATTTACCTGGTTCTTACACGGTACGCCGACGGCAATCCGAAGCCCTGTACTACTTGGCCTGTTGTCCATCAAACTTGCTTGGCAATTCGCTCTTCCATTAAATAAGTTGCGCAAGAACTCACATCGTAAAAGAAAACTATGGCCGTTGCGATGTATCTCTATATGCTCTCTCCCATTTAGGACTACAACTTCTTGCCTGTTCTTCAAAACTGTGTCTTATGACCATCTGCGCACGTCACCCACGATAACGCCTTTTCCTGTTTTTACGTTCATCCGTTCACAACGTGTTGACCTTCCATGCCCCCCGAAAACATTCTTTCATATTATTTGCACAGCTTGCTTCTCTCGACTGTGGCAGGAGCCAGTCTTGACATGCTTGACATCCAATCAAACTTGTTCTAGATCTTCCAGACATGATCGCAAGGGGCTGTTGACCGGAACTACAGCGAGACATCACTATCCCAGCACCTAGCGCCACTCCCCAAACCTGTCGCCGCAAATTAGGGCATGCACTACCTTAAGTAGCTGCTTCCCTACCGGCTGGATTTTCCCTGCAGCCATGTAGGCGATTCTGCCAAAAGTAGGACAGAATTTTGTAAAGCTCTGCTCCAGAGTGCTCCTTTTGCGCGGTAAAAAGACTCAGAACATGCATGACAGTTCTAGAACCATGTCCAAAGGTGGACAATCGACATGTGAAATTTCTTCCTACAAAGGAAGAAATACGAATGGATACATCGACGAATTTCTAAATGATTACATTACAGTCAAGGCACGCCCGAAGGGACACAAAAGTCTTCCCCGCAACTAGACCGATTGCAGACAATAGATAATTTAAATAACGCAAGTCGGTGACCAAGAATTAAAATGAGATGAGAAAAAAAGAAAGGAATCAAGGCTTTTTTAGTTCAGGGTTATCGAACTCAAAGTTTCGTTTTACTACCATCCACCAAATTTTCTGGAGGTTCTGTACCAATAAAAGCTCCTGTATCCTTGTGTTCAGGTGCCAAAGTCACACTTGCTCTCTTTTGGGCTGCAATCTCCTCTTCGCTCGCAACCCTACCCCCTACTTCCCTTTCCACTTCTCGTGCAATGTCGGCGAGCCAGATTTTTTCTGCGCCTTTGTTGATATCATCTCTGGTGACGAGATCTCTGCCAATTAAACTGACGAAGACGCCTTTGTATAACACAGGGTAGGATCCTACTTGGATTCCATGAGCTTTTAAGCGTGCTTGAAGAGAAGCTAAGTAAGGAGCAATGATTGATTCTGGACGTCTGAGCAAAATTGGATGTGAGAGATATTGAATAGCGGCAGTAGTTATCGGACATACTCAGTAAAAATTTGTATTCTCAGAGGCCGTTCATGCTTTGGTGGAAGTGGGAGAAAGGGCGTTAGTCCATACAACATCTTTTGGAATAAGGCTGGGATTCCGGGGAAAACGCATAATTTTCCTTCAAGGCGTACTACAGGCTAAAAAGGATTGGGTCCGGTCAGAGTAAGAATGGGCTGCATCGCGAGACGAAGACAAGGATGTTTGCATACCACCCAAACATCTTCTCCCACAAATATGACTTGGGCATTTTCTGGGAACAATGCCATGCGATGTGTTGCGGCAAGTTGTTGAGGATCTTTTGTCCCAACCCACTTGCGATACCTGCTCATTTCACTCATACGTCTGATTGTTTCTTGATGATGCGCCAGTTTCTGATGGAAAGATTTGGCAAGGGATTCGTATGTGATGTCTGTGATATTTAGAGGTGTGTGTGTGTGAGAGAGGTGAGGGGTCCGACGATAGGATGCCATACCATCATGCGTAGGTCCAATACCACCGCTTGTTACTACAAAGTCATATTTACTGACAAGCCTTCTGCTTGCTTCGATTCTGAAATAGACAGTAAGACAATGCGTTGTAACGGTACACTGGGATAGCAAAAGGCAAACATTTCTTCCTCATTATCCGCAATGACCTCTATCCGCTTTCTAAAGTTCGCGTACTATATTTGTTAACGAAAGTCATAGGGTTGACCAGTGACGGAGAGGCGTACAGGTCTATTCCCTGTTCGAAACAATACTTTGCAAAGCAGTGGGAATTCCGGTCAAGAGTCTTTCCATTTAATATTTCATCTCTTCGTCGACGAATTATTTAAAGCTGGAAGTATGATATCAAAACAACATACCCAATGATGAGAGCAGCGGCTGTTCGGATGTGCTTTCCTTCGCCCAGAGGATTTGGGGGTATTGGTGAGAGAGGGAAAGTGACTGGTGGTGTAGATAGAGATGTAGTTGACATGATTCGATGTCGAGGAATGGATCCAATGGGCACGATACGTTGGACGGTTAAGAGTGGGACAGACTTGATGAGGATTCGCATGCCAAAAGTAGAGTTTTAAGAAAAGGATTTCTTACACTGCGACAATCAGGGTCGAACTTCCGGAACCCGGACTCATGCTGCTTTCTTTAGCCCGCTATATACATACACATATACGCGCCTCATGGTTTCGGCTGACTGCATGCTCTCTCAATGCCGTGACCTCGTTGACCAAGGCTGTTGCTCATAAAACTCTAATGAAGGCGTCTTAATGCTTGCCTTCTTCCCATCCGCAACTGCCTCTATCTGAGCCCTATATATCTCTGCAAGACTTATCTAACACTATGGCTAATCATAAAAAGCCAAAGTCTCACACTAAAAAGCCTAAACAACCTGCTCCCAATACGCCTCGCAGTCCTACACCCAGCACTGCTGGTTCCTCGACTCAGTCTGATAAGCCAAGCGCCCAGGATTCACAATCTCTCCTTTCGCCTTTCGAGACCCCCCCGACTTCGCCATCTTCGCCCTCAACGGATCTGCCAACCATGGAGTCTTTAATGAAGCCACAGCTCCCCACAGCTAGCCAACCTCCGACGTGGGAGCAAACGCAAACCAGCTTCAACCCCACTATATCTGCTGACGACATTATCTCCAAGGATATTGTAGCGATCGCGGATGTTTTTGCTACGATGAAGAAAACTATGCTGGTCATGACAGGTGCTTTTGACCGGCTTGGGATCCAAACCGAGAGGTTTGCCTCCCTCAGTTTGGATATCAAGGCGGCGGAGCAGGTTTGTCTTCATCCTGTTCTAATCGCAGTACTTTGTCGTTTAACGCCCAACATTATCATCTAGCTGAATCAAGTGCGCAAAGCCTTGGATGATCAAATTGCAAGACAGAAACGTGAGATTGAGGTTTTGGGTGATACACTTAAGACCAAAATCAAAGACGCAGTCCAAGAAAAGATAAAGTCTCAACTACATGATATAGTGAAAGCCTCCATCGGAGAGAAGGTGGAAGAGAAAGTCAGAAATGAGGTGAAATGCTTTGTCAACTTTTAAATATCAGAAATCTCACATCTCCACCTTAGCTTTCTGCTCAGATACCCGAAGATCTACACCAGCAAATCGTCGACCACAGACGGCAAATCTTGGAAATCAAGACAAACCTACACAATTCGTGAGCACTCTCTGACAACTGGTCTCCAAATTCTGTAACTTGAATATTTATGTGTTATAGGGAAGCACGACGATATAATGCTAGTCTTCAGTCTTCGTCAACTGCGCGGCTTCGCCCTCTCCTTCGCCCTCTCCCTACCCCAGAACAATCCCCGACCATCATAATTATAGAACACTCAACGTTAAATAGTCCTGTGTCTGCGATGCCCAGTATAACGGCGCCTGCACCAACGCCGATCAAACGATCTATCTCCAATCCGTTCAGGGGAGCACACAGGTTAGAAGCAACAACTCCGACCTCGTCATCGCTATTCCCTCCCGACCTCAAAACGCTCTTCAAACTTGGTGCTGAAGAGACCAGAACTCTCTTGCGACAATATGGGTTGGTCAGTGGAGCGCCTTCCCCAATCACACCAAAGCCGAGAGGACTCGCAAATGTGAATGAGAACGAAGGCACGAGTGGCTCTTCGGATGCGAACGCTGAGACAAGTGATGCGGCTTGTCATGTAGAAGACATGAACAAATTCATGGCACATATAGGGGTATGCTATTCTGTTAGAATAATGACTTTCGAATTGCCGCTGACCTAAATTTGTTATCATAAGGTTCCGTTCTTGATGATACCACCGCCAAAAAGCAAAGAACCTCAGTCTCCTGCAATGTCACCGACGAGCCGACGGCGGATGCTGGCGCCACTGATCATCAATGCTACGCCAAAGATTTTTTATTGAACATGTCTTTGGAATAAACCGTTTCGCCGTCTTCGGTTACGTTGCTGGGAAGGGTACTCAGCTCTGGTAGCTCTCAAACATTGTAATAAGTAAATAGCATATACGCTTTCCTGCCCTACCGCCTTCCGTAGCGCCCTGTATAGATACTATAACCATCCATCGACAGGTATCACCGGACTATATTTCCGTATCTCGCTGTATTTATTATCTGATCAATTTTTGCGGTTCGTTCAGTTCTCTAACAACGATACCGGTTGATGAATACTAGGCGCGTGATGGACTATGATATAAAGAAATATGCAGGCCGAGACATTGGCACATTGTTGACTCGGCAGCGCCTTCCGCCATGGTGATAAACAAGGTGTCAGGATCAAAGTGGTCTATACGATCGCAAGAAGGGAATCGCGATGATGGATCGCTGCTTCATTTCTGACTCTTATTTCGCATGCTTTGAATTATTTGTTTTGGGTCACCTTATTATTGACGATGGGGAGCTTCCGTAGGCTCAACTGTGGCTGGCCGCTGGAGTCAAGGATTGAAACATTTCGAGATGACGCCTCTAGCACATCCAATTACCGCCCAAAAAATTAGTCCACTGTGCTGTATAAATGACACTTGTAAGAAAGTCCTGTAAGCTGACTAAGCGGATTTCCTTCAGTCGAGTCCCCATATCTTGCCTCATCAAATTTCAGACTAAGCTATGGATGCGGACTCGGATGACTCTGGTGATATTCAATTTGAGAACTACTTGACAGCTATTAAAGTCTATCGTGACTTATGGACCGAGTTCTACAACTGGGAACAGGTATTCTGCCGTCAAACCCTCGAGCGCCAGCTGTCAAAACCTGGTGTTCGTCCTAGGTCTCTCCCACATGAGAAGCGTACAATCTCGAGCTATGAAATTCCGGTTAATCTTTCGTCTTCTGAGCAAGACTTTTTTACCTATGAAGATATCTCTCCCGATTCAACTGTGACGATTAAGTTCACTTTGTCTCCGAATCCCAAAATCGTAGAAACAAATAACCTGGAGCCTTCTCCAGGATACACGGCCTGCACAGCTGCCTCAACCAACATCATCCTGAAAGAGGATCCTAATTCTCTACCATTTGCTCCTCATGCCGATGATCCACTTTTTGACTTGGATGACTATCTTACCCATGTTGGCTGGTTCATTTGGCAATATGATATGAATGACCCGGATCGTAAGTCCAATCTCTTTTTTGGAATTCATCTTTTAAACAAACAAAAAAACTCTTGTGTTGTTTTATGCTCAACTTCGAAAATGAATACTTAAATTAGTTGAAATGATACAACTTGAAGCCGTACGCCGTTTGCGCCACGGTAGCGGCTTTGATGATGCTGAGATAAATTCATTGAACATCTTCCCTCCCATTCGAGATAGTAACCGATCTGGATTGATCTGGTATTCATCCCAGCGGTATGAACATTCCTTTCCCCTTGATCATTGATAGTCACAACTTCATTTTCTGCTACTAGTGACTTGCTCCGGTGGCCAGGATCACAAATATCAAATCTGAATCCCATCCGAACCACCTTTGTAGATCCTAGTCTCCAAATCCATGAGAATATCTTGAAAGATGCGAAACCATTTTGTCCAAATTTGAATTGCATACAAACCCACTGTAGCATTCACAGTATGTTTTTTACTACTAGAAAAAACAACCTCTCAAGCTGATTTTTGAGTCACCGTTCCATCCCATTTCAGAGGTCGAAACCAATGCAATTTACCCCCCGCAAGCATTGATTACGAATGGAGCTATGATGTCAAATGTGGAGAATAAATGTGGTGACTTCTGCTACAAAGACGAAAAGTATCATACACCCGCTGGCACGGTAATTCTTATTTCAAGTTTATGGCTCTTTTCTTACAGTAAATATAGGAAAATGAACACTGGAGCAATCAAGATCGATCGGAGTTAGAGAGTATTTTCAAGTTAATGCCGGATACTAGTCCATGTGATTTAGCTATCATCTGTCGCAAACCGTGTTTCGAGGTATAACGCTCTCAAGTCTTATTTCATATGCATTTAATTTTCAACCTCCGTTTGAATCAGATCTATAATCATCGTAAAGTCATATTTTCAGACGAAGAGGTACTGGAGAATCAACTACCCCCGAGAAAGCCTCTCAAAATAAAATTCAGTAGGTTGAACTTGATTAGTACATATTTCAAGGTTAATTAGTTAATGAAATTTCTAGACGAAGACGAAAACATAGATGCATTTATATGGTAAGATCGATATATATTGGGAAACGTGGTGTTCGATCTATTATTTTATCAGGACCGAAACCTGTCATCATAAAGGGCCATGCAATCAGTATACAAATTGCAGTTGCTATAACATGCAACAGAGGTGTCAACGAATGTGCAGCTGTTCCAAAGACTGTAAGAAATTCCATTGACTTCCGTTCATGTCTCTCTAATACGCTCGCCAAAAAAAATGAAAGGTTCCTTGAAATTTAAGGGTTGCAAGTGCCATAGTAAGAAGCAACATGTTTGTACGGCTACTTCTGGATGTCCTTGTGTGGCCTCAAGAAGGGAGTGCAATCCGGAAGTTTGTTTGAAATGTGATGCAAGGTATCATTCTCCTTGATTAATTAATCCACTCCACTCAATTCATTTCAGAGGAAAGTCAAGTTATCATTGTTACACATACCATTTCAATCTCACAGGGGTTTTCAGGCGAAAAGAAATCTCGATACTCGTGTCAGAATAACAAATTGCAGAAGGCCCAGTTTCCGGTGGGTCGTAGTGGAAATGAATTCAGAGATCTCTTCGTTTAATCTCAATTTGTGGAAGGCCATCTGGGTCCATAAAAGCAAATACGGACTTGGAGCATTTGCGGGTCAAAATATTGCGAAGAACACTGACATCGGCGGTAAGCTCGAGAGAAGTGCACTGTTTCTGACTACATATGACACTAACCATCATAAACCAGAATATGTTGCCTTAATCTGCGACGTTGGAGGTCAAGCACAGATTTTAGCGCCGTCAGTTCGATTCTGACTTTCTCTCCAGAAAAATTCACTCAACCTATGAATCTTATTTAACGCGTAGCTTACAAAAATTCTGACTTTCTCTCCAGAATAATTCACTCAACCTATGAATCTTATTTAACACGTAGCTTACAAAAATTTACCGGCCTCAATTATTCATTTCAACTCAACACGACTTCTATCCTTGATGCTTTATCTGTCGGCAATGAAATCAGATATATAAACGATTCAAGACAACTGGGTGACAAGTCTTCAACTGAGTCGCCTCCTGCCGAGGTCATAACTCCCAATTGTGAAGCAGGTATACGGATTGTGAATGACGTTCATCGCATCGTGATAACTGCAAGTGAGCTCGATTTTCTTTTTAGGTATTTTGATGTCAACGTAACTGACCTTCGTCCTATCAAGTCAAACCGATAAAGCAAGGCCACGAACTTTACTTGGATTACGGCGATTCATATTGGAAATTCCACACATAGGTCATTTCTTCAAAATATTTAGTGTATCTTGATTTTTGGTCATGGCGGGTACTCATCGCGAGTGACTATGCTGAACAATAAATACATTTGGGACTGTCCAGCTAGACGAATGTGAAAAAGCTCATAGTTTGTTCACTAGAGGTATTCAAAGAGCATAACCAACTTCCTAGATAGTGAAGATGCTAGTAAACATAATTTGAAAACAAGAGTTACAAGTCCAGAATCAGACGGATGCTTCGTTAGGTTTTCAACCGTCGAACTTCCCATCGCACCTTGGCGGTGGTAGACGTCAGTCTTTCCTTGCCATTTCCTACATCCTCTCCATGCATTCCGCCTGCAACATGTCCATGTTCATGGTCACGAAGGAGAACGATAACCTTCCCACCGCTTTCGTCCCAATGATCCAACCTCCTTAATTTCTTACACTTCCATGCTAACACCCCAGCGATTTCATCATTCTTGCGCATTCGACTACGTTCCATCATTGATATAGACATTTGGGTATGAGGGTGGCTCTGTTTAGAGGTATGGGGCGGCTGGGAGACAGGGCTGACATCGCGAATGATGTTGGGTCCTGGAATAGAATTTGGGGTCTGTCCGTTTGAATTGTTGTTGGCGTTGGAAGAGGGAGAGGTAGTGGTAGATGTGACTGAGAACACCTCGTAGAAAAATTTGACGCCGTGCATGCTTGTCAATTCGGGTAGAGTAGCTAGCAATTCTGCCCACTCTACCATGTTAGTTGCGGGAGCTGCTACGCCTTTTTCGGGGCTTGAAACATGACGCTGAATTGCTGCGGCACCGCCAAGTCGTCTGCCCACATCCAGATGCTGAACATTTGGTATGGATGCAGTCAGTTTTTTGATGTCTTCCATATCATGCCAGCCGACCATCTCGATGCGACGGATAGTGTGAGCTATTTGCTTGAGGTTGGAGAGAAAGATAGAATCAGGAAAGATAGAATCAGATATGGTGCGTGATGAAGACTGTTGAGTGCTATTCCCACTCCCAGAGAGTTTGAAACCTTTGATGGATTCTAGAGGTCGAGCCCAGGAGGAGGGGAAGGAAGAAGGAAGGGGACATTCTAATAAGGCGTTGATTATTTCGCGTGATGCCTTGATTTCACGGAGGCGGGGCAGAGAACCCGGCGATAGTCGTAATGGTGAAGTCGAGGGAGTACCAGCGCCAGTGGCCATGTTAATGCTAATATCCATGTGAAGAACTTCCAGAGTACTATGTGCTGATAGGAAAGCAGAGGGCGCGAGAGATGATGCGCAACGCAGGTTTGTTAGAATGAGTGAGGTAAGATTTGCCCAACGGCTGTACATCAAGAACTCGTCCGCTGAAGGACGGGCTCGAGAGGGCGTTCCTTGATGACCTATCGACGTTGATAGTCGGGGAGTGATATAGGTGATTTCAAGATCCTGAGAAATGAGATTAGAGTTGACATGAGTAGGGGAAAGGTAAATTGATACCTTGAGGTTGATACATCGGTGGAGCATCCCAGAGATGTGACTGAGCTCAGGTTGTTTGGCAGCGCCATAGCTATGGGGAGTGGAACGGAAAGTAACGCTCCTTATCTCACCCAACTGAAAAAAAGAAGAAAACCAGTCAGGATGGATGTAAGAAAATGATAGCCAACCAACTTACTATACGGTCAGGAACACGGGTCAGTATCCCTTGGGATGAATTGGGCTTTCGTCCTCCATCACTCTCCCCTTCACTTTCACTCTCGCTTTCTCTGTTCCGCTGTTCCGCCCCATCTTTGTCCTCGTCTACCTTGGGCGCAAACACCAGATTATCGCAGATATCCATGACCCGGAGATTAGCCGCCCGCATCATCAACGTCGGCCATACGTGAGCAATAGAAATCGGAGAATGATTGCACGACCACTGAAATTCCCTCAGACCCGTCATTCGAACGAGAGCAGCAGCAAGGTATTTTTCCTGCTTAACATGCATGCTCAGTTCGTCGTCTGTAGATTCTAAATCGGTATCTCCTTGTAGTATATTTCTCGGGACCAAGATGCCCCTTCCTTTGTTAAAGTTACCACCAGTGCTCGCAGAAGAACGTTCATCCAAAATCTCAAGCCTTCGCACGTTCCTAGCCAAAGAGCGATGTGAAATGAGGTGATTCCAGACGCTGATAGACGAGACTTTGCATCGGATGAGGCGATATTCAAAATGTCGCGGGAATACTATATCGTACAGTCTCTTACATCCCAAAGCGATATTCAAAAGATCTCTGCGAGAGTCGATGTGGAATATGATAGCATCAAGAATTTCGGTTGGTTGGTTGACCAAGCTCACGACATATGCCTGATTTTGAGTATGCTGAGGAGGTGCAAGAGCACGCAAACCGTGGTAGACAAAGGGATCGATGATACTAACAAGGTGCAAAGAGAGCGCATGCTCGGCCGAGGTCAGTTTATACTGACATCCACCGATACGTGACGGAAGAGAAGTGAGAAGTTTAAGAAGAACACTGAGCGCGCTGGTGGGGTTCGTGCGAGGATGGGCGCTCAGATTGGTGTTGATCGTCGTCTGGATTTGGGGGTCCAACGTTTTTCGTGGACGACTAGTGGAACTAGATGCTGCAGCACGTGAAGGTCGACTATTTAAAAGCGGATTGGACTTCCTGGCAGCGGGTGCCATTAGATGACGAGGAAGGTCACCGTTAATGTCATCCAATATGGAGGATGTCCTATAAATTTATGACTCATTTTGTGATTCGGCTGCAATGCAGTACAACTTCGGACCCTTGTGGTAAAACTGTAGGCGAATTCTCACGTCGACAAATTAGAACATTATAAAAGAGTGTTCGCCAGACATATATGACCAGCTAAGGATTCGTTTGAGTGGCAAAGGTTGATGTCCCTAGCCATTGATCCATAGCAAGCGCGGGGAGCGGGATCGAGTTGGTTTCAGCAAAAACGGCCGCTGATGCTCATGTGTGTGTGATGAGCTCCTCAAACCCAGCCGGCATCCCGTCACAAGTAGCATGTAGCCGCTATATAATTATAATATAATTACCCTCATGTCGCATCAGAGCGCCGTACGCGTCAGCTATTACTAGCTATCGTCTATTCCGAGCCAGGGGTCCAGAAAGTAGACTAGGACGCGCTCTTCATTATTTTCATTACGCCGATACTATGTAGACGAATGATATTTTGTATAAGAAACCTGTGACGGGGCTATGCGGCGTCACATCATTTTGATTATAAATATCAGAGGTTTGGGTCAACAACGATTCGTTGCTGGAATATCGGGCTCTCTCCTCCTTTTCTTCGAAGCATTGTATGCTCCGTGCGTATCTTCGACATTTAGTTACTATGGTCCCACTTTTCAGACGCCCCCGATCAACCGGAATCATCATCATCTTCGCTTTGTTCTTTACTTTGGTTTTATTTACTGTCGTGCAGAATCAGTACCAGCTCAAGAACATCTTTTCATACTCTACAAGACCGTTATGGGACAAGAGTGCTGGTCCGAGTGAGGTTATCCCTCATTACTTTGGAGAAGGCTTGAAAATGGATGCCAACACTTGCCACCTGCATGGATGGAAGGAAAGACAAGATAAGAGTGACTTCAAAGTTCTAGACGCTGTGCTCATGAGTAATGAGCTGGATTTATTGGAAATCCGCATGAATGAGCTGGACTCAGTCGTTGACTACTTTATGATCGTGGAGTCGAATGCGACTTTCACGGGACTACCCAAGGAAACCTATTTTGCGCAGCATCGCGAAAGGTTCTCTAAATTCCAGCACAAAATTGGTTATCATTAGTGAGTTGGGGGTCTTTGGTCATATCACCGTTTCTTTCTAAGCCCATTGTATCTAGTCTACCTGGATACCCTCTGCATCCCGGCCAATCGCCTTGGGAGGTCGAAGCACACACACGGAATACTATGACCATGTTCATCCGCAACTATATTGCTAGATTCTCTTCAATCACCAATACCATGGTGGTCATGTCCGACGTTGATGAGATTCCCGCGCGTCACACCGTCGACTTGCTTAAGAACTGCGACTTTGGAGCTTCAATCCATCTCCAACTTCGCGATTACTTGTACAGGTTCGTTCGATCCATTTTGTGCTTTATGATAGAACTCTTAATGGTCGTGCAAAGCTTTGAGTGGTATCTTGGTCTCACTAGCTGGCGTGCGAGCGCAACAATGTGGAATCAAAATAGCTATTACCGGCATTCAAAGAGTGGGGAACGCCTTCTTGCCGATGCGGGTTGGCACTGTAGTTATTGCTTCCGATCCATTCCTGAATACATCGTCAAGATGCAAGGATTCTCGCATGCCGACCGCATTGCTGGCCGTCTAAACCTTTTGGAGCCCAAAAGGATTCAGGATATTGTCTGCAAAGGAAAAGACATTTTTGGAATGTTACCCGAGGCCTACTCCGTGAGCACCCTAGCTCTATAACGGTCATTCAAATTTCTGACCGTGTGTATAGTATGTAGACTTGATTTCTCAGATGAACCTCCAACCGTGAGTGGTGACCGTTTTGAAAGAGGGACTTGCGCTCATTGTTTTAAACATTTAGGTTGAAAAGTGCGGTTGGGCTTCCTCGCTATCTCATTGAGAATTCGGGCAGGTTCCGCTTCCTTCTGCCAGGTGGCTGCGTTCGTGAGCAGTGAGCCCGGATTTGGAGGTCTCCAAAGTTTTGAACCTCGACAGTACGTCGACGCAGCAGAACTCAGCCTGCGTAGATTGCAATCCCGCCCAGTGCGTAAACCTCATTCTGACATTGAAAGCTTGGGCCCGGATGGGTTCCTATGGCTGGTCAAATATTCTTCCGATCGATGTGATGTAGCAACTATCCTCAACGTGTATCAATGGTGTACAACATTCATTGCTTTTGCTATATTACACGTTCAGGCAGCAGGCTCGGGAGTGAATTTTGATGGGAATGAGTTCATCGCGATCAAGCTCAGCACTCAGTGCTGAGATGCACCAGTCCACAACGCATGTAGGGCGATTTTTGCTATATGTAACACCTTTAGAAAAATTTTGGTCATCCAGGGTATTAGACACATCCTATTAGTGTGCGATATGAATATTTAAGTTGACAAGTGAGATGTAAGAATAGGAGAACAATGCGGATTTTCATCAAGGTCGTGGTCCCAATAGTATGCTCTTGCGTCTTCGAGCTAACTCCAAGGGAGGTAAAATTTCATCAATAATCATAGCTGAATAAAATTGCCTTTAAGCATCCTATGAACTTTATAGATGGCAAAATATGTACTTACACGACGAGGACCCATCTATAGATTGGTCTGCATCACCGTCTTCTCGTTCTGTGTCTGAAGAAAGAGTCATTTCGCTCGGGAATGACCTTGGTAACATCGATCGTCGACGCTTGAGCGAAAGGATAGTCAGCGCATAGTGAAGGAAATATGTGCAAAGAGGTATGGTATACCTTGCCAGTCCCAGTGCCATACTGCATGTCTTCAACATCAACAAGGAACTTGGTTTCGTCAACTTTCTTGCGTTGCTCTACACATTCAACAACCCAAGCAATTCCAACAACTAGAGGTTTAGGGTCACGTAACATTCTTAAAGTGTCGTCAGCGCTAAAACGATCGTTCAATATTTCAAATATTACCTGTAACGCGTTAAAGTGCTCATTAACCCGTTCTTGAATACAATGTGTGTGCAAGTTTGCCCAACTCTGGTCAAAACCTGCATTGCTCATGCTCAGTTTGTTGAAATGTAATGAGAGGAAAAAATTGGGACTGACTCGAGCTCCGACTCCTCCCAGCATGTCAATAAATAGAGATCCGGCTTCATCTCCATCATCAGTCCTTACATCCACAAAAATAGTGCAATCATTTAATATTTTCAGAGTTTCAGGCACAGGATTAGGCAGCGTCGGTGCTTCAGGAACCCCTTTCCTTCCTGACGATACATGACCACCCGTTCCTCCCTTGATTTTCATGAGTGCACTTGGAGCAGTTTTGGCGATTCGTGCACTTGACCTCGTGCCAGTTGAGGTTCCTGGTTGCGAAGGGGAACCGCCAGAACCGGATGTGGAAGGATAGGTACTGCTGGAACTGCGAATACCCGTCCGCCCACTGGCCGAAGGTGTTTCAGGAGGACCCATTAATCCACGAGGTTTGGGTTGAGGCAATGAACTCAAAGACTGAGAGAGGGCCTGAGATACCATGGAGACTCTTCTTGAGGCATTGAATCCAAAGGTAGAAGCTTGTTCTTTCTCTTTGCTTTTGACCGGGCCTTGGATCTCAAGTTCATCTAGCTGGAGAACATCGTTGCTTGTGGTAGGCTCAGCCACTAATATTTCGCTTCCATGTCTCTGCGCATCTTGATCAACATCTTCGATAGTATCCTGCATGATTTCGTCGGCTGTTCCGCCGTCGGTTCCTCCTCCCTTGACGGGACTGGCCATTACGCTTGGCAAGCTTGTCTTCTTGCTGATTGTTCTTCGTAGACCCCCCCCAACTCTGAAAATAGTTGTCCCCTTGCCCGTAAGGCCTGCTCTAATTCCACTACGCGTATTAGCACCGGCGGCAGGTTGTGATCCTCCTGCAGTCCCGGTTTTGGCACCCATGAACATCGCAAGAGATTTTTGAACCGAAGGCTTCTTGGTCACACCATATGTCTTGCTTGAGGAAGAAACATCTGCATCAACCCCTAGGCTTTTAAAGCCGCCAGCTCCAAGAGTAACTGCGCGCTTCAAACCAGTTTCGGATCGCCCCATTCCCACCGTTTCATCATCTTTGCTTCGCGCGGGGATTCCAAAAGTGTCGTCATCGCCATCACCAAGCCCATCCCTATTGAAACCCATACTGGTGTTCGGCCTCGAAGGCGGTGGCATGCGTAGTTTCTCTAGGGCATTAGAAAGTGTGGATAAAGAAGAACCAGCGCCTGTGTGATTATTTGTGTCCATGGAAAAAGAACGCGCAAGTCCTGAAACTGGAAGTCAAGGAGTAAGTTATAATCATTGACAATAATTTAATAACTTTCCATTCGGGTTTGAAGAAAAACGTGAAATGGTCCTTGCGAGTTTATTTGGGGACGGTGAAATGATAGGCTTGACGGGTATCCTTGATTTAGCTGGTGTCTTCCCTGGAAGCGGTTGGCCAGCACCAGTCTGCATTGTTCGGACTCCATTGTCGGTCACGATAATGTTTGGAGCAATTAATTTAGTTGACTTGGGTGGAGAGCTCAACTTCATAGGCGAAGCAGGGGGCAGAGGTGTTTCTTCGACATGGTTTCCTTCTTGTGCAGGCACAGGTCCTTTGATGGATCCAGAAGCAGTCCTTTTTGCAGGAACGGGAAGAAGACCACCCGGTTTTCCCTTTGTCGCACTCACAACGGATGCTGAATCAAAAAATCTGAATCAGCAAAGACGCCGACTTCCCCATATGCTTGAAAAATACCTGGTTGTGGATTTGTATCTGCTTTCCTCTTCTGCTTCAAGGATACACTGCGTGTAACTCGATCAACAACTAGCGCTGAAGCTGGTTGCCGTCTCTTCCCTCGAGGTAGTTTACTCGTTTCCACTTTGGGTCGAAGTGTTCCAGATTCAGAAGGCACTAGCGTCGTGGGCTCCATTGTGCTACTTGCAGTTTCTGCAAGCAGCAGGGGAGCAGACGGTTGTAGTGGGGCCGTTTCGATGACCTTTCCATTCAGGACAACAGCATTCTCCTCTGTATCACCGGTGAGAGGTAATACACGATCGTCAAAGGCTTTCTGCTCCGACATGATCATATCCCCACTCTTGACCTCTATTTCTGAAAGGGGGGCCATAACTGTATCGTTAGATGTGGAAGTCTCAACTCTCTGTATTGAACTGTAAGGCTCTGGGGAAGTGCTCGATGCAACAAAGCGATTTCCGTCCTGATGTGGGGTTGTAAGTTCAACCTCATTGTGGCTATCTTCTTCCTCTTCATCTGGTACAAGGAACGCGGTTTTTTGAGGTTTCCCTCTTTGTTTTCCACGCATCCGCTCTTTAGCTGTAAGCTTCTGTTTCTCGGGTTTAAGTGGCTGACTTGAGATTGAGGGACCGGCTTTGAGCGCTTGAAGGACTTTCTCCGCCTGTTCTTTCTCCGCCTTCTCCTTCATACGTTGTTTTGCCTCCATAGGCTTCTTCATAAGGAGAGTGAACGCATTTTGCTTGGGCACTGTAAGCTCCTCTTTCTCCTTTGCCGTTCCTATGTTGCTTTTATTTGAGGCAGATGATGTACTGGCAGGTAGAGTGAATGGAGTGGTGGTAGTAGAAGTTGACTTGGCATTGGATGTTGATGGAGGAGCCAGAGATGGCCGTGGTAGACGACTTCTGCTCGTGGATGCCACAATTCCGAGCAAAAACTTGTTACTCTGTGAGGCATTCACCTACGTGAAGCGAGATAGTTTATCAATTGAGCTTGGACGAATCGAAAAGGTGGCTTACTTCGCTCGAAGAAGGAACTCCCCATCCCATATTACCCGTATAACGATCCTCGACGTCCGTGCCAAGTCTAGGGGGGAAGGGAGTTTCAGGTAAGGGAGTTAAGGGAGACATAGGCATGAGTTTGTTCAAGGACTGCTTAGCGAGCGGGGTGGAGGGGATATCTGAAAAGGTGATTTGATTATTTGACGAAGGTAATGTAGGCGGATCAAGGACGCTTGTCTCGTGTATTGATGCTTTTGGGTGGGTCTCCTCCGTTATCTTTGGCAAAAGTAGCACTTCTGTCGCCTTTAAGGTCTTCCCTGATTCATGAACCACTTCCATAGTTGAAGATGCCTCATCTGGTATAGCACCCAACTTAGAAAAGGATGACGATGTTATCCGAAACTTAAGTTCACGATCTTTTGAAGGTGAACGTGAGCGGGATCGCTTTGGAGATGGAGGCGGATTTCTGATTTTGAAGGTGAACGTGAGCGGGATCGCTTTGGAGATGGAGGCGGATTTCTGAAATCGATGCGGGGGAGATCATTGAAGGAGGCAAAGAGAGGAACCGATTGAGCTCTCCCTTTCTCGGTAGGAATCACAGGGGAGAAAGTTGATGGGGTTGGGCTAGCGCTAACGGTCGAAACAGGCTTCTTACTAGAGCGCTTTCTTGTCGAGCGTTTTCGTAAGAGGACATCAGAATCTGAAAGGTTGCGTGCATGCCCACGGGCCGAAGGTTGGTGAAGGTCTGCTGATTTGAGATTGGCTCTGTCGCTTTCGCTATCTTCCAGTCCTAAGTCTCGCTTCACCCTCTTTGGTTTTCTGTTGTCAGACGGGGATCCAGAGAGGGGAGAATATTCGTCTACAAGAGGTGGTGAGGCCGATCGCTTGGAATGGTTAGTTCGTATATTTGTTTCTTGCTTTCCAGGAGATAACAACAGTTCATCTTCAGTGTCGGACGATGGGCAAGTGACAGAGTGATTTATGAGTGTTGTCATTGTTGCAGGTCACATATGGGGTAAGTTCGTTGCAGATACGTCGAGATTGCGTATGTTTCCCCACTGATCCCCTGATTTGCTTCCAGTCAGGAAAGTGGGTCAGCGGATTCATTGTGCATGCAGTGTATAGTAGGGACATACCTGATTATTTACGATGTTCGAGCACAGGGTAATAACATCGCGACTGTGACGCTCTGGTTGAAAACATGTTGTCACGTGCTCGTTACTTCCACGGTGACCTCAAACCAGGCCAACCGAAAACCCCTCAAGAGTCGAAATATGTTTTCTTCCCTCCGTCGTTGCCTCGTCTCTGCATATTTGAGGCCATGTACATACGCATCAAGACAATGTGTTCGTTTATCGTCGACAAGGAGAGCCTTGTCTACTAACACACCCACAAACTCGGTCCCAATGTTCGTCATCGAATCTATGTTACAACTCACTTAACGGTCCCCAGAGCCCAACAGATTCAAGAATCTCCAAGGAACATCTTGATTGTGAATAAGTTGCGCACGCAACCTGTGATACATGCCATTGACGCGTTTCTCAAGTAAGTGACCTTTAACCTCGTCAGTCATGTTTTGCTTTCCTTGACATAATCCAGACATGTGCATCGAACTTATCCCGGAGTCCGAGTTTTTCATGAAGACAGAGATGACATACCTCGCGGGGCTGAAATTTGGAAGCCCGGTTAGTCGCATTCCAGTTCCATGCTGCTCCGAGCCTGATACTCTCAATAATCAGGCCTTGACTCCGAAAAGATTGACTTGGTTGTGACTCTCGGAGGTGATGGAACAATTCTTCACGCCTCTTCGTTGTTTAGCGCTGGTGCTGTTCCTCCAGTTCTTAGTTTCTCAATGGGCACTCTTGGTTTCCTTTTACCCTTCCGTAAGTTCATAGTTGATCAGACCCCACCAAACGACACTATTATTTCTCATATCTAGACATTGATGATTTTGACAAGGCCTTGCAAAGCGTCTTCGCAGGAAGGGCTACTATTCTCCATAGGATGCGTTTAGCGTGTACATTTTATAACAAAGAATTGATGAAGAAGGAAGATGAACAAAATGGTCCGCTATTCCTTGCCAGTAGGACATCTGCGCATAACTGACGGTGACCCAGATTGGCAGGTCATGAATGAGATCGCACTGCACCGCGGCTCAAGTCCTCACCTCAATACCATTGATATATTCGTGGATGGCCAGCACCTTACGGAGGCGGTGGTACGTATCTTTGGCCTTCAGACGTGCCCAAGTTCATAAGACTTTGATAAGTCTGATGGCCTTATCGTTTCCACTCCGACCGGTTCGACCGCATATTCTCTTTCGGCGGGAGGTCCTATTGTGCACCCATCTTTAAGTGCATTAGTATTAACTCCCATCTGTCCACGAAGTCTTTCATTTCGACCACTTGTTTTTCCATCGTCATCTATCGTCACTTTAAGGGTACGCTTTATTCCAGGTTATACCAATATATCCCATCTCAAAACTCTGGCACATAGATAGGAGATCGTAGTCGGGCTCCAGCAGGTATATCTATGGATGGACGTACATCCCATGTACTCAATCCAAGTGAATCCGTGGTTGTCCAAGCTTCACCATTCACCGTTCCCTGCATTAATCGATCCTCCATCGTGACTCTGTCAGATGCACAGGAGATGCAGCATAGCGAGGGTGCCGGTCCTGGCAAGGAGGATGATTGGGTCCGTGACATCAATAATTTGCTTCAGTACAATGCCACTTTCAGGAGCAAGGCGCTCCTACGGCACAGTCGCACTTGACCGTGTCGAGGGGGGAAATCCAACAAATCATGGCCATGTGGTCAGCTAGTAAATGTCGGACTTCTGGCACTGTCGTACAGTCTTCCCAGGACATAGTGCTCCGAGCTTCAAGCATATCTGGACCTCTAGGATACTGCTTTGCAAGCACAACGGTAATATCAGAGCATGCCCTTGTGCATCATTGGACAAATCAAAGTATGTAAAATATATCAATATGGGCATTCTAGCCATTCCGCTTCTCTGACGGTACTTCATTGAATAAAATGAAGGTAAGCTAACAGCGAGAGACTGCCCATGTTCACGGAAGAAAGACGGAGTGTGTATGTCAAAAACATCCTAATGTTTGGAGCCTTGAGCCCGCGTGGTGATAGGATGTGTTCAGAAAAAAGCAAACGACATATATACTACTCTACATAGCAATCTTTTATTTCACTGGATCTTGCGGCAACGCTGCTGTGAACAAGATTACCCAGGAAAGCCAGCCACTTTGCGTCTGATGGTCATTTTAAGCCCTTAAACTTCAGGCCTCTACATCGCCCAATAACGCAAATTTGGACCCTTTCTTCGGCATCGAAGCTTTTCCAGACATAGATGCAACAGCCTGCTTCTCCGCTTTTGATCGTTTGACTTTCTTTACACGTTCTTCCTGGAAAGCGTCTGACAGCCCATCCTCTGTGGAATCCCAGACACAGCCTGGGAGAGGTTGTGTACTAGCAGTAGTTCCCACCAGCATGCCATGGAATCTTCGTCCTGAAAGCCTAGAGGCATTGAAAGGCACTCGTTCTGTGAGAAGAAGGGCCTGAGACAGCTGTTCAATACTCTCCAGTGCCATCAAAATCTGGGCCATAAGTTGTACGTTGCGATCTTCGATGGGAGGAAGGTCTGATTTAATACCAGTTGATTCAGACTGACTTTGATCATCGTCGGAAGCCCATAAGATTGAAGAAAGGCAACAACGCGCTTCATTCTTGGTCCATCGTTCCTTTTCTCTTTCTTTACTGCCGGATTCCTGCCAGCGATGGTGAAGAGTGTGCACAATCCAGCGAACTGCGAGTACTGGAAGAAGGTTATCCGGTGATAGTTGCCGAACAGAGGGTGAGTCGGATGCCAATGCTCTGAGAAAGACGACAAGTCGATCCTCCACTGATCTCAAAGCAAGAGGTGGTGAACCGTCCGTCATGTAGTCAGATAGTGAGACAGAGGAGAGGAGGTCAGAGATCGGAGTCACCACAATATTTTCTGAGACGATCCTTGTTCCTTTTCGTAGATATTCTGTGACAATGGGAGGGCCTGAACGATGTCGATATGAAGATACAGAGGAAGGCGGTTCTGTTCCTATTTCGTCCTCCAAGGAGTGAAGACGATGCAATTCTCCTTTCAGAGGGGCGAGAAAATCGGTGGAGGTACTACCTTCACCATCCGACTCAACAACGTCGACAAGTTCGTCGTCATCGTCTTCTTTTCCCACTGACTCTCCATCATATTCATGTTCTGCGGCTGGAAGACCGACAGTATCCTCCAAAATGGCAACAGTCCATTCACGAATTGATTTCCCGATACTTCGACCCACAGTTTCCAGGTCTGGGTTCTCAAGGAACAATCGAGGCCAAAAAGATCCTGTGTTAAGGACGTCCATGAGTTTGGGGGGAAAGAGGCCATTCCGATACGCATCCAAGTATTTCTCCCGCGCTTCCAGTAAATCGGGTGCCTCTTGGGTTGAATCTTCTGCTTGGCGCATCACCTTACGAGAAATCATTGGAAGCAAACAGCAGGTCTCGGGGTCATGCAACGCGCAGAAGCTAGTTGACCAGAGGCCTTCCCGACCCTCAACGTCTCCTCCATATTTTGGAATAGCGTACTGTAAGGTGGCGTTCACAATTTTATCGACAATGTTTTCGATCTCTTCAGTTCCCATGGTTGTGGCCAGGCGACTGAGGAGAGAATTAACAGTCTTGTCAATGAGATCCATGACACTTCCAACCTGGTGTCTGGCCTTCCGCCGCTGGGCCCCCGGTGATATCACAGAATAGATGGTATTTGCAACTTTCTCTATCCTTTGGACTAAAGTAAGCTGTCTATCGAAGAATAGCGCCTGTGTCTTGCGAGAATTCGATTCTGAGTCCTTAGAGAAGTCGTTGCCAACAAGTGCACCCAGAAGGGGGAGAAGGGTGACAGGGATGTTTAGATGCTTGGCTAGAGTCTCCGGGCTATAGGCAATGACTGTCAATGACAGTTCTGGCATGTTATCGGGTGGCACAAGGCCTCCTGAGAATCTTATGTCGTTCAGGACCTTCCGTTTGGCCTTGGGCTTTCTTACCGTTTCAAACCCACCATCATCTCCATTCACAGGCTCCACATCTTGTGGCAAATCTGGTATCTGCCATACCATCTCGCTTAGTGGGATATATCCCAAGTATCCATCCGCGTTGAGAATAACGAAATCGGAATCGTTTCCAATGACATATCCCCCGATTCTACCGGCCAATTCTACAGCGTAAGGATCACCTTCTTCGTCGGCAAAATGAAGCTCGAGATTGTTGGTTACAGATCTAAGTGTTTCTAGAGCATGTATACATGCCGAATATGCAAGAGGTGGTAATACTCGTGTTTCACTTAGGAAGCGGCCTGTAGATCTTGAGGCAGCAGATGTGCGAAAGAAAAGCTGAGCAGGCTGGATATGAGACTGGGTGAGGCGCGATATGACAGTTGAGAATTTAAGGTCTGGGCATGCACCTGTATCCCAGTGAGGTGCTAGAGCAGATATATGACCTCAAGATTTCACATACCATCGAAGACAAAGTACACTTGTAGCCCAGCCTTGATCCAAGCCTGAACGACGGTTTGTACAAAGTTGGTAAATTCGGAGTATTCCCCGCCGTAAACCCAGGGGAGATTTGTATCATACAGATCGTGAATGAAGCTATTGATTCCAATTAAGTGTAACTCGGTGCTCAAACGATTAGAGTAACTCACGACCAACCATCTACGACGATTGGGATTGACTTTTTGAGACTCGATTGGGAGGACAAAACGATTGTAGTTGAAAGTAAACGTTGTTTTTCGCGCAGATAAGTGGTAAGGCCATGTACGCCCATAGCTCCATGTATACAACTGAAAGGAAGGATGTCCAATAAAAAGAGATTGGATGATGGCGCCGGCTATTGATTCATCTCTGTGACAACCAGTTGTCAGTACTTTTACAAGCGCGGACCTCTGGGCTTATACAGATTCATCCGACATGTAGTCGCATATCCCGCTCCCTGCTGTGCATATCTATCATTTCTCGTGTTCTCATTGCACCTGCTCCGATTTTCCTGGAAAGTTTGCTAGAAGCGGGAGCTGTTGTTCAGGAATATAAGTCAGCTATCGTACAAGTCAGATATCTCCGAGATAACTGTGGGCAACGTGGCCGAGTGGTCTAAGGCGCTGGAATTAGGCATCCCCTGGGGATTTATATCCAGTCCGAAAGGGCGAGGGTTCGAACCCCTCCGTTGTCAGTAGCTGCAGTGGTTTCTTTTCGTGATTTTGTTGTTGAAGGGGTCAGTCAGTCACTATTCGAAAAATGACACCAATGTTGGACAGAGCAGTTGCTTATTTTTTGTTTTGTTTCGTAAGGTATGATTATGGAGCAAGTAAATTATGGAAATGTCCCAAATGAGGATTCTATGATTGTGAAAAGAAAATCAACATGCAAATGCTAACTAAGTATGTCTCTATGTCGAGCCTTTTTTGCCATCATCCTTAGGTACATCCCATTTCTTCCACTGTTCGTAAGCGTGTGCAATTGTCCGTTGGGCGAGAATAAAAGGCTCATCCGTCTTGGCTTTCTCCCATACCCGTAGAGCAAACTGCTTCTGCTCCCCGGATGCCAAGCTCTCATGCAAGATGCCCAAAACTTGATAAGTTGGCTGAAGGAATTTCTCGATTTTCTCGAAAATTGATGGGAAATCAGGTGGCAAGGGAACTAATAGCGAGAGGGAACTGGAAGGTAGGAACACCATCAAAATGTAGTCCATTTCGCAGTAAGTTCTTTACGTACCTTGTGTCAGGCATCGGTTTTGGAGGAACGATGGGACCCCACCATTGCCCTGATTGTGACTGTTGGCCTGCCACCCCGCCGACGCCGTGCTTCAGGTGTTCTTCATAGTCGTGCCATAGTTCTTTCCTGCGCTCACGCTTCAACTCAGACTGTTTTTGCTTTTGCAAGTCTAGCATCATCATGTCTGTCTTTTGGAGAACAGCCCATCGACTTTGGCCAGTCCAAAGATACCATCCCTCATCCCAGTACTTCGTAAAGGACGACCTGGGACGATCCTCGGAGTCATCGTTCGAGATGCCTCCCAGCAGACGAGGAAGGTTAACGGATTGCCCCTCTTCCGGCAAGGGATACTTAGCCTTGCCGTCAGAACCAACATTCTCATGTCTCTTGAAAGACAGAATGTTTCGTACTTCATGAGGAAAGATTTTGCGGAGGCAGATAGATCTACAGTTGGGTTCTTTACTATGAATGCGACCGCTGACAGACTGTGAGCAATAGGTCAGACACCATTCATCTGACTTTGGTGAGAATCGACCTTTGGTTTATATAAATCTAATCAGCGATACATTGGGTTCAAGCAGCCAACAGGAAGACTCACCCTGTGGTGGCGTTAGAATCTTTATTGTCGGCCAGTCAGCAAAAGGTGGTTTTCGAACTCTAGGTTGCTGTTGCTGTTGCTGAGATGAGGCTGGTGTTTGTTCTGAGGACGACATGGATGCTGGCGGTTACTTGGAAGGCATCCAAATGACTTGCTCCCGAAGTCGGCACGTGAGCGTATTTAGAGCGCCGCTTCAACTACGCAATAAAATTTTCGTCGAAGGTTTCTCTACAATTTGTACTGCTCGAAGAATCGTTGTCGCAGCTCACACACAGGATAGCTTCTCGCTTTCCAGATTTAGCTGTGGGGAAAGTCCCCGGAGATACAGAGCATGTCCTCGACTGTTTTATGGAAAGCAACCGGCTCTAAGCACGACGGTACTGGTCGAGGATGGCGAGAAGGATTTGCCAGAAAGCCTCGGTTTGGTTCCTGGCTCCCTCTCGTTCACTCTGTCGTTTTTATTCGACGGTGGGCCATCGATTAAGGCGCGGGTGTGCGAAGATATGAGCATATCCGTTGCTCGGCGGTTTCATCCAAGGATGGACTCTTCGTTGCTCATAGACATAGTTATACGATTGTTGAACCTCTATGGGTCATCAACTCAATGGGGCTCACTCTCGGGCAGTACATGATTTTGATATTTTTTCCACCCGTGGAACCTTGATGTTCCTGTGTGTTGTCGAATTCATTAAACTCTGGTGAGCATCTTCTTCCTCCTTTTGATCTGCATGATGGCTGGTTCTTTTATTTTGAATTTCTTCATGGTGTATACCCCAATAAACCTCGGTTGCTGGGGGTGGGCTCCAGAATTTGACAACTCTGATATCTTTTCACATACACTTAAATTTTCTTCTAATAGGTTGGCTCATCCATTATGTCTTTAGGTCGCTTGATTATGACCGCGAAATGTTCTATTTTTTTCCGTTTTATCTGGGACTCAGTTTTATGCAAGTCATCCAATGAAAAAGATATTTATGTACAAATTTAAATCATGGTGTATATAGAAAAAAAAAGGGACTGCCCCCGCATACGCTGGCCACAACTGAGGACAAGTCATAAGTTGAAAAGGACAATAGAAAAAGGCAAAGAAGGAATGGTGTATAACTTGCAAAACTGAGGACATATTTGAGCTCAAAGTTTGGCACTGACGTGGTCGTCATATGAATCTTTGCCTGCGAGTTCCTTCTTCGCTCGATCGCGAAGCTCCCGGCGAAGAATCTTACCAGCGGCACTAAATAATTTATCAAGGTTGTCGTGAATTTTGGCAGTCTTCACAAACACCAGCTTCTCACCTCTTGGGAATGACATCAATCAACACAACACCTTGGGGGATTGAATAAAAGTGATGTTTAGCGCATAGCTTGGAGAACACTGAAAGCAACTCACCTCCCCGGAGGAACTTATGTCGTGCCACTTTTGTCTGTATCCAATTTTTGACATTCTCGCCAAACGTGACCTTGTCCGCCTCCGTTTTCACTCCATCAGGTCGCGCAGGAACGACATATGCCCTAAAGAAGGGGTCAATAAATGGCGGAGAAGTAATCAAATCAGATGATTTTCCCGCACCTAGGAAGTTCGGTTGCCTCTTTCGCACTGTGGACGCCAATAACAGCGGCGTCTGCTATATCAGGATGGGTAAGCAGTACGCTCTCCAATTCAGCTGGCGGTACTGATCGAAAGTGTGCATGTCAGGCATTGTTTAACTTTCAACGGGACTTGCTAGGTTTCTTGTACCTTGAAATCCCTACATCATATCAGACGGGTGAACATCAGGCTAAATAATTTCAGCTGTATACCTTGTACTTGATCAACTCCTTGCGTCGATCAACGATGTGATAAAAACCTTCAGGATCCCGGGTTGCAATGTCACCTGTTTTGAACCAACCGTCTGGAGTTATGGAATCTTGGGTCGCACTTGGGTTGTTGAGATAACCCTGGGAGGTTCAAGGATACAACTGGGATTTGTAAAGGAAAGAGAAACACACCTTCATGATAGTTGGACCTCGTATCCATAGTTCTCCAGCTTCTCCTTCACCTGCCTCGAGATTGCCATCACCATCGAGTAAGAGACGGGCTTCAAGGTTTGGCAAAAGGAGTCCAATACTTCCAACTTTGCGTACAGAATCAACCCCAGGGAGTATATGGGAGGTCGGGGACGTTTCAGTAAGGCCATAACCTATAAATCATTCAAGGGAAGAAGCAAGAAGGCCAAGGATAAGTACTACCTTGAGTGGTAATCACAGCGTCTTTACCCATGCGCTTACTCGAAAGCCTGGCAATCACCTAACATCTTCCTTGAGTCAACAAATCGAGAATGACCTAACAGAAACCCACCTGCTGCGCCAAAGGTGCGCTCAAAGGTGCTGCACCCGAAAATAATATTCGTAGAGAGGACAGATCGTATTGGTCGACAGCTTATTATGGTGGTAAAAACAATAAGTTCAGATGCCAATGTATTCCACATACCTGGATGACGAGCAAGTACTACTAAAACTGGTGGTACGACAAGCGAACAAGTTATTTTATACCGCTCGATATTAGCGCAAAATTGAACCGGGTCGAAACGTTGCATGATTGCGACCGATAAACCGAATTTGAAAGGGAGAAGAAGGAGCTTAACAGCACCTGTCCCAGGTCAGATAAGTATGTGTGTAGTGCCGTACTCCTATCTCACCATAAATATGGTAAAAAGGTAAGATTCCAAGATAGGTGTCACCATCCGCCCTGGCCCAAAGAGTCGAAGCCATGTCCAAGACTGATGTTATATTTCTATGAGTGGTCTGCAAATAATTAATTAGTGGGTCGTAAGAATAAAGAGAAAGAACGCACTTCAACACCCTTGGGCTTTCCAGTTGTACCTGCAATACGGGTCGACATGCTCAGTTCTGGAGCAAGCTGGCTGCCTACCTGAGCTATAGCACAAGTAGACAGTCTCAGTTGATTTCTCTCCATCAAACCTTTCCTCCTCTTTCAATGTGCCTAATTGCAATAAATCGGCCAGTTTGAGTAAGTGAGCAAGTTCTGGCTTAATCGAAGCAGCAGGCCCTCCCGCCCATTCGAGTCCATGAGTCAAAACAATGATTCTTTCGTTCACTTCTTGCTGACTGAGTCCAAGACTCTTAAGGGTTTCCTGGACAATAGAGCATCCATCCTCGCTTGTGAAGATGAGTTTCGCCCGGCTGTCGGTATATTGGAAAGCAAGTTCGCGGGCGTTATAAGCGCTGTTAGCAAGCGTGCATCTTAGCCCAGCCGCAACTAAAGAAGTATGCAAATATTGATAATTTATTTGAGGCTTGGAATATACAATGCATAGAAGCACCTACCTGAGCCAAACAATACTACTGGCCATGCCAATGAGTTCTGAGAGTAAATCATGACAGTATCACCCCGTTTTGTGGAAAGAACTGAGTGGTTCTGGAGACCATAACCAAATGAAAGGGCCAAATGTTTGAGCTGAGCACGAGTGATAGTGGTACCTGTTATGGCGTCGATGAAAGCAGGTAGTGATGCATGGAAGCCGCCGATCTCATTGGGACCAATGGAAGAGAATAAATGAGTGAATATAGAATGGGCAAATAAGGGTATAGAAGGAAGTGGAGAAGTATAGATTCTGGGTGCCATCGAAAGATTCCCAACGAACGTGGAGGCACTGCGTGTGTTTGGCGTGAGTTTATGCCAAGTGTATGTTCTGGCCTATTTCAGTCCATAGTGTTACCAGGAAACAAATATTAGTCTCGACGCCGATCTCGGGGAGACCTTGAAGAATAAGTAGATGAAATAGCTAATACGACGTGAATCAGAATGACCTATCAATCCGGCATTCCTCTCTTCAAGGCGCTTGCAAACGTCGACGCGCTTCACCCTTTATTTTTGTAATATTGAAATTCTCATTTTTATTCTAATTTCTATTACATAATTATTTCACATGCGATGGACACAGCCACATTTATCCTTTTCAACAGTGAATATTTTGTACTTGATTCAACTTCTCTTTCCTTTTGCCTCCAACAAGATATCTTCGTCTTACAACCATGGCCTCTTTGCTTGAACGAATGAATCTTCCCACAAATTCTTTATCTGGCCCTATTCGCTCAAAGCCCCAAGCAAATCGAGGAACAGCGGCTCCATACGTGCGTGCGCTCTCCTTCCTATCCACATTGGCCATTCAACGGCCAACTCTATAGAATCGCACCAACCGAACGCCAAAGGGCGACGTTGACTCGCCTTGGTCTCATGACCTTTATGAATCCCACAACTCACTTTCAGCCCGTTTATCTAATCACCCAAGCGCGCCAAAGGCAAATTTCAGCAATATCGCTCAAAAAGCTATCAAAGATGCCACAGGTACCACGCGAATGGATTCAAATTTGTCAATTAAAGGTGCAGGTTCTCAAGGCAATGTTGTTGACAAGGCAATGTTGTTGAGGTGTCAGGGTTGGTTAGTGGCACAACACCAGAGGACGTGGCTGCTATCTTCAAGCGCTGTGGCCAAATTACTGATCAGAAAGCAACGTCAACAAGGGCCGAGGACGTCAGAATTCGCATCACTTTCAAAGCGCCGGCATCAGCAATAGCTGCTGTACAGAAATTTCATGATCAACCTGCCGACGGAAAAATCTTGTCGGTCAAAATTGTGGGTACTTCCTCTGCAGGGATATCCCTCGGCGGTCGATTGGGTGGTACAGACGGACTAGGTTTAGTAAGAGAAGAAGGAAGTGTTGATGTTCTCATGGAGTCAGACAAAGACGGCGGCTCGTATGTATGCCCTGCTTCTCATTGTGGCTTTGGTTTACAAAGGTTTAATGATAGGAAAATGCGCTCTGACTCCTTGATACACGCAGATCCTCGCGCGCAAGTGTTAATAGCGCCGCCGGGGACAAATCCAGCAGATTACCTTCCGCCAACTCCAGAATCTCGAGGTGGGGGTCGGGGTCGTCGAGGTGGTTTCGGTCGAGGACGAGGTGGGAGACGCGGAAGACGCGGCGGCAACAGTGGGAATGGTCAAATGGATGTTGATTAGCTTGAAAATTTTTTGCCCATTTTCAGCTTCCATGGCACATCCTTATTTGATATTCCCCAGCTCATTTATCATTTCGAGTCCTATGTATTGATTTTCCTCCTCGATTTTTGGTATCGGGAGTCGCTAATTTTGCTCACTTAAAATATTCACTGTCCATGCTCAGTCTTATCTTTTTGTTATATACTTGCCAGGGATGTTGCTTTGTAGTTTTCTGAATCGCAAAAAGGTTATCTAAATTACTGTATTCTATGTATTGTCGTTGATTGGTGTGTGAGTATTTTTAAACAATCAACAACACCTTCTTTCGTTCCTTGCTGTGACACCTTTTCCGTGCTCGAGAACACAATGATTGGTACGTGCTTATAATTCTGCAAGAAGATCTCACTAAGGTCATTGTAGGCTGGCTTTTCCTCTTCGCAGTGCTATATGCAGCTGCCCTGCTTTTCGGCATGGTCTTTGTCGTCAGTCATCCTCATGGGCCCTTCAACCTACAGCCTCTAATAACACCTCTAGATTATAATGTTTTCCGACCTCGAAAGTGACTACATTAACCCGATTGACTTCTGCAACAAACTCAACCAAGTCATATTCTCTCTCCTTCACTCTCCACCTATCTGCTAAATCATATCTTACTTCTAGTTTGTCATCCCTGAGTACGCTGCGCACGCATTCCTCGCCTTAATTTTCCTAGTGACGGGACAATGGACTGCTCTGCTTTGGAATTTGCCTCTGCTGGCATGGAACGTGAAAAAGTGAGTTTGCTGATACCTCTGCGCTACTCTCGTACTAATATCTATATACCACATTATAGGACTATGAAAAAGGCTCATATGTATGATGCCACTGAAATTTTCCGCACCCTACCGGGACACCAAAAGGAAGCATACTTCAAGATAGCGTTCTATTTGCTGTCCTTCTTCTATTATCTATATCGGTGTGTATCTCTGCCCTAAAAGCACAGTTATCGATGGACTGACTTTCTTGGACCCTCAGAATGATTCTTGCCTTTGTTAACGAGAGCGAACTATGATACCCTCGCCTACTAAACGAAAGTACCCTACGGTATAATATCATGGAGCGAAGTTTGCGATGAATGGGCTGCAATTGTGCAACATGATGGCGTGGAATGATCATTGTTGGGGCACGATAAGAGCTTGTATCCTCTAGAGTACAGTACTTGCATGAATGGACACGCTACTGCCGCACCGGGGATGTCTCCTATTTTGGAATATATGATGACACAGGCACGTGCGACAAAAACGTCACCCTTGTGGCTGGCAAGACGTTCTTTGAATTGCAACCAGTGTTCGCTTTTCCTGCTGAACTAGCCATCTATATATTGGCACCTACTTTCTGGCTTTTGACCCGGCGATTTTAACGAACATATTCAAGACTATCTCACGATATAAAAGATGGGTGGAGCTGGTGCGTCTATTTTGCGCTCAAGCGAGTTTCGCTGTTGCTGAATTCTCAATCCTTTTCTCTGCATGCATATCAATCACCATTTAACTAAATCTTGCCGATTCAAACGCGTTGAAACTTGACATTTCCCTGTTGACTATGGTATTCCAATCTTTGACTCCATACGCGACGTATACGTGAAAATAGGATGGTTATTTTTGTTTGCGGTCCTCATGGCTGCTGGTCTACTGTTTTGCATGGTGTTTTTCGTGAGTCAACGTTTTAGTTTCAAAGTCTGCGTCTTTGGTTCTTTCTCCTATTGGTCCCACGTTGCTTTCCAACGACCATACTTCTAGTGGTTGACCTCTATCCTCAATAGATTATAATGTTCTCTGATTTGGAATGCGACTACATCAATCCTATAGATCTCTGCAATAAACTAAACCAAGTTAGTCAATCTGGCTTGTGCTTATTTTCGTCTCTAGGCACTTACCCAATTTACATCTATCTAGTTTGTACTGCCGGAAAACATAGCCCACGCGTTCATCACCTTGTTGTTCCTACTCTCTGGCCAATGGATCGCTTTTCTGCTCAATCTGCCGCTTGTTTTATTCAATGCAAACAAGTATTTTCGAGTTTTTGTTCTTCATGCTGAAGAACGCAACTTGACCTTTTCTTTCTTTTTTTTTTGCAGAATTCGGAATAAGAGCCATATGTATGATGCGACAGAAATATTTCGGTCATTATCAGGTCATAAGCAGGAAACGTTTGTCAAGCTTGGGTTCTATCTTCTTTCGTTTTTCTACTATCTGTATCGGTGCGTTGCTCACTTTTGCGGACAGAGCAACTCAACTGACATTACTCCAGAATGATTGTTGCTCTAATAGCGGAAAGCGAGTAGATACTTTCGTGTTTTGTTGTCATGCTCTGGGCTTACATCTACACTGTTCTTACTGAAAATAATTCATCTTGCATACGTTTGTTTGTGTGTAATTTCTTAACATCTCAAGGTGCTGTTAATAATTCAAGACATAATTGTATTGAGTGGCTACGAATGAAGAACATTGAGGAAAACCGTGAATGTACGGAACCACCGACCCATCCTCCCTCTGAAGAAAATCATAAAGACAGGATGTGGGTACTAAGACGTCCAATTGTTCAGAACACGGCCTGACACTCAAACGACCGCATGGACAAACCAATGAAATGGAAAGAGCAAGTCATGAGCAACATGGGGAAATGACATGGCCGTGCTGCCGCACTGAGAAAAAAATTAGCAGAGCCAAAGAAAGATTTATATATGGGAGTCGTGGGAAGGTTTAGGGCAGGCATGACGAGAATGGGCAGTTAGTCTATTATTAGTATCTAACGATCTGCTTAAATGCCTTGAATAAGAATTCATGGAGATAAATACGCATCAGAGCTAGTTCTATCCTCGTGGGCAATCTGAAAAATAATGTCTCTCTACCTTTGTGTTGATTGTGGTGGGACGAAGACTTCTGCTGCTATATGTGATGCATCTGGCACTGTCATCGGACATGGTTTGGGCGGTCCTTCCAACATCACTTATCTCACCTTAGATGCCTTTATAAACGCCGTCAAAGATGCTGTTGGAGCTTCACTCAAGTCGGCATGCTCACCACCTTCCGACGCCCCCCAGATAACACTCCCATGCGTTGGAAAGTCACCGTTTGCTGCCGCCTGGTTTGGGATATCTGGCGCAGACTCTCCGGCGGCCATCAAAAAGGTTACTGCACCTCTTTCAACGCTGCTGGGCGTTCCAGTTGGCCCCAACCTCACCATCGCCAACGACACTCATCTACTTGCGGCTCCTGTCCGAATGCATCCAGACGTAACAAGTGCAGTTGCAGTCATTGCAGGTACAGGCTCTATTACCGTTAGTTTTAGAGAGGTGGAGGGAAGGATTGAAGAATTAGGACGAGTAGGAGGTTGGGGGTGGATACTTGGAGATGAAGGCGGGGGATTTGATGTTGGCCGAGAAGCTCTCCGCCAAATTCTTATGGAAGAGGATAAAGCCTCGGTAACAGGCGTCCACCCCGCGCACAGCGAACTGAGGGTTCGCATTCTAGAACGATTTGGAGTAACAGATGTCATGGAAATCCTTACAGGGGTCTATCTCCCAGATCCACTATCCAATGCAACATCTGCAGACCAGACTACCTTACACACTTTTCCTCGTGAGAAACGCATCTCATCACTTCCTCCTCTCGTCTTTGAAGCCGCCTTTAAATACAACGATCCTCTGGCAATAAACATACTCAAAAAATCCGCCCGGCACCTCTCTTCTCAAATTGCGATCCTGCTGGGAGGAGGTTTGGAATCGAGCCCTCACAGTGTCAAAGCCAGCGAAAGTGTGATATCATTTGGTGGTTCTCTCGTTGGAATCGAAGAGTACAGAAACCTGATTCTGGATAATCTTAGTCAACGAGGACATGTCTTCCGATATATAGATATCATCGACGACGCAGCTGCTGTCGGTGCCACTGGCCTTGCAGCCGCCTACTCGTCTATTCCCTAGCCGGAGGAATGACCTTAACAAGTAATCGTTCAAAGTGTATTACATCATAAATTTATTGTGATTTGTTGTGCCGCGTGTGTCTCTATACTTATAGTGCTTATTTCCTCACCCATTGAACAAGCCTGAAGCTATCTTACTCGAGCGCGATTCGCTGTCGGCTCCACCCCAACTTTCAACTTGTAAACTTGACTACGGTTCACCAAAAATTTCAACATTGGCAATGTATGGACTTGGCCCCTTGACGCGTCTTTTCTTGAAAATGGTGCAAGTTTGCGCCCTTGTCAGCTTTGTGTCGGTGTCAGTCCTCTTCACCACAAACCTGCTCTTTGTCTCCCCTGTATCTGCTTTAATCTCTGGTCTTTTTGATTATCTTATCTTGCGCCCGTCTTCTTGGATGTTCTCGGCAACGAATCCATCCCATAGGCACCGCCCAGTCGCCAATGTACCAAAGCCTGCCTACTACACACTTTCCGAGAAAAAACCAACAGAGAACCCCTTCTTCTCATGGACCTCATCTGATGTTACGTTGGACCATGGACTCGGACTCACGATGCCTGTATCTGTTGACCAAAATATCTTTCTTTCGAAGGCCTTCATGAACTCCATGCGTCCCAGCAACATTAAGCCATATTTCTATCGTGCAAAAGGACATTTTAAAAGTGACGATGTCACCATCACAACACTCATCACAACCAATCGCTTCGAAGTATTCCCCCGCTTAGTTGAGAAATACCAAGGTTGGTCCATACCGCTTCTTTGTATCATAGCTTATATATTTTATCTTCTATAGGCCCCATTTCCGTGACCGTTCATATCAAAGACGTTCTAGAGCATGTTCAAGAAGTCTTGGAGACTCTGCACGAAATGTATACCTCTTCAGAAGCTATGCAGACTTTTGTTGATGTTCACCTCGTTGTTGATGCATTTGATCGTCAATTCAACACCTGGCGAAACATTGCACGACTATTTGCACGGACAGACTTCGTGATGATGCTTGACATTGATTTTTACCTCTGTACAGATTTTCGGTCCGTCATAAGGCAAAGCTTCGCAATCTCGAGCCAGTTACGCGAGGGGCGTGCGGCTCTTGTGGTTCCAGCGTTTGAATATGTGGATTATCATGAGGGGACAAATTATGCGAAGTTTCCAAGCAAAAAATCGGTTTGTCTATTCACCAAAGCTGCCGCAGACCATTGATCAAGCTTCAGGGACTGCTTTCTCTTGTGAATCGCCATCGCATTCGCATATTTCATGCATCTTGGGGCCCGGGGCACAATAGCACTGAATACAAACGTTTCTATGCTGCCTCTGCTGGGGATGTGTACAAAGTAACGCGATATCAATCAGCATACGAACCATACATCATCTTCAGAAAAGACGGCCCACCTTGGTATGAAGTTCAGCACTATCAGTTATTTCTAAACACCAATCTCATCTATGTTTTATCAAGGTGTGATGAAAGGTTTGTAGGTTATGGCGGTAACAAAGCTGCTTGCCTATTTGAGATGTACCTGGCTGGCGTCTCGTTCTATGTATTAGCCGATCACTTCATAATTCATCAAAACCACCTGTACGAGGAATCCGCACGTAAAAGCGAGGTTAGTGGATATTCATTTGAGTTCCGATCGTTTTCATGCGACTAACTTTCGATGCGTCCCTCTCACAGCGCAAATACAATCGTAAAATTTACTCCGACTTCAAAGAAGAAGCCTGTCTGCGGTTCGCTACGTGATATCAGCTTTTTCCCGTATCCTGATGCATGGGCTTTTTAGATATCTGACCGTGTATCACGATCGTGGGATTCTCAACTCTGCCTCGGCTGAAAATGCATTGACAGAATGCAAAAAAATCAAGGCTGTAATATCATGGTTAAAAAATTTAAAAAAAAAAAAAAAAAAAAGAAAAAAAAATCAGGCGGCCTAGTTCTCCACAATCATTCATTCTTCATCCTTCAAAAATTTACAGAATGTGTATCAGATTTTATTCTACCCGAATATCTACTTGATTTGTTTTAAAATGAAATACAGATGAAAGCGAGTCCTTTCCGGGGCTCAAAAGTCGGAGACTGAAACTCCAGTCACGACAGGTCACAATTTTATTATTATTAAGGTATTAGCCACACGTGACTTTTCCGTTACAAGAGTGACAAAGTAGTATTTCTGCAAAAACATCCTCTCAAGGTCATAATTAAAAATTGATCTTCCTACAATCGATAGCTAATCCTCTTTAGAACAGTTTCTAGCAAGCTTTTTTTTTAAAAAAGTAGGAAACTGAGAGTGGTTTTGCAAGTTTAAATTTTCGAGGCCAAATTCCTTAACACACGTGATCAAATCTTGCGGGACAGGGATATTTGCAAATCCCTTAGATGGAATGCGTCTCAAAGAATAAGCTTCTCAGACTTGCAAACCTGGGCTTGACAAGTCTCTTTCCACGAAGGAAAAAAACAAGCGACAAGAAAAAAGTGAGGTAGACATGTTTGCTGCTTATAATGTAGAGTAGACACGCAATGAGAGGAAGAGCCATCGGCGAAATGAATGGAGTATAGGGTGTGATTTTGCTCGTTGTTATCAACAATCCACTCATCGCCCGCTGATCGTAACGGATAGTCACCTCACGTGCAGCTGGTCGAACATGCATGCGCCTTACGTTACAACAGCAATGCCGGTACAGGTCGAAGAGAGGATCGCGGGACAAGAAGATGAGATTAGGGCACGAACTGTTGGAAAACGAGACTCCCAGAGGACTGAGGGCACGAATATCAGCCGAATGACATAAATAAATGGTCTAAGTTATGTACAGGAGAGATGGGTGTACAATATTATTGCTATTTTGTACGTATTTGTTGCACCGCGTGACGAGACCTGTATCGGTGTTGAAATATTTCGACAACTTACTTACGAATCATGCCTGGTCGATAACCTGCGTGTGCGTGATTTCCATAAATTGCTTGTTGACTGTCGCATAGTTGAATGCTCGTGCACGCTAGGATCAAGCCTAGAGGCCTTTCGAAGCTTTAGCTTGGGGTGCTTAGATGCAGGGAAGTCGGCCACAGCTCTTGAAGCTAAACTTAGGCTTCTCATCATTGTTGTGTGCTCTCTTCGTTGGTTGTGAGAGCGAGAGGTATCGATTCCGTAGGATTCCGTAACGAATGTCGAACTTATTGGAGGTCGTGAAGACGTTGGAGACCTGT
>Ga0193743_1000007_pt1 | contig 145348 bp, 140 predicted proteins | sample L2c2metaG_FD_143038 | JGI IMG/M metagenome (GOLD analysis project Ga0193743, IMG submission 143038) | Soil microbial communities from a riparian zone of the East river system, Colorado, United States - L2c2 | ecosystem: Environmental > Terrestrial > Soil > Riparian zone | place: USA: East... | reverse complement strand
CACGCAGGCGACTCGCGGTGTCGTGGTCAGAGGTCCCGGCATAGATTCGTGCCTCCGTGTCCGGGGAACACTTGAGCGTGACGTGGTGGCCGCCGTCGTCGTCGTGGTCGGAGAACCCGTGGCTCACATAGGCGCCGAGTACCTCTGCGTGGAACTGGGCCATGGGTGCTTTGCCGGCGTAGTTCGCCAAGGCGTCATCCAGGGAGGGGAAGTCAGCGCGCCGCCGCCTGGTCATCTCGACCATCGCGTCCCGCAAGGCGGATACCATGTCCTTGCTGTCAGCACGGCTGTCGACGTGCACTGCGGGCTCGTACAGGAACAGGTGCGCGAAGGTACCGGGCGCTTCCAGTTCGGCGATCAACAGAGCCGCTCCGCCGAGCGAATGGCCGACTCCGATGAGATTTCGAACGTCAAGATCGCGCGCAACGGCGAGGACATCGCTGCCGAAGCCGGCCCAACTCAGGTCGAACCCGGCAGGCAGCGCCGAGTCACCATGCCCACGCAAGTCGATTGCGACGCAGTGCGCCCCGTCCACCAGCCGGTCGGCGACCGGCCTCCAGACCCATCCGTGCATGCCGGTGGCGTGAGCGAAGAGCAGCGTCGGGCCGTCACCTCCGAAGTCATGGACCGCCACGGAATTGCCTTGCGCGACTGCTACTTGTCGCGCGGTGACCTTCCCGAGCCGTTCAACTTCCGGGACCGGTTCCACGCGAGTCATATCCCGTCCTTCGCCGTGTTGAGGGGTGCCAACCGAGAGGACCATGCCGCATGGATCGCGCGAACTCGCCATTCCAACTGCCGGAACCGGCGGCTGGCAGGATGTTTCGCCGGCGCCGTGTCGGTCCGCGTGCGACCCAACCGTTCGTGGCGTCGTCGTACGGCACACCGGATGTGTCACAATGACGAAGAGTTGACCTGATCTTTCGGATAGTGACGAACGGTGCGATGGAGATGATGCCCAAAACTTCGAGGACGACCGCGACGGAACGCCCGCCCAGCACCAGCGAACGGCTGGTCAATGCCGGGTTACGTGCGTTCTCGACCGACGGATTCGAAGGTACGTCCGCGCGCCGAATCGAGCGCCTCGCGGGTGTCGAACGCGGTTTGGTCGGCTACCACTTCGGATCGAAGCAGGAGCTGTGGGACAGAGCGATAGACCTGTTGTTCCAGCGTTACACCGACGAGCTGGAATCCCTGCGCCGTGCACTCCGGGACGTCTCCCGACGCGAACGGGCGACCGCGATGCTGAAGGCATTCGCCCGCTTCAACACGTTGAACCCCGAGTTCTTCCGCATCCTGGTCATCGAAGGTCACGTCAAGAGCGAACGCAGCGACCGCCTCGCCACACACTTGCGAAAGATCATGACCCATTTCAGCGACATCACGGAGATGTCCGCCGCCATACCGATCGAAACGGCCATCCGCTGGTTCCAGGTCATCGGCGCCGCAGGATCGATCTCCTCGCTGTCGGAGTTCGCCGCACGCACATTCGGTGATGAGCTGCACAACCCCGATTTCATCGATCTCGTCGCCGATGCACTCGCGGCGATCGCCATGGAGGAGTTCTCGCATGACGACGAGGATTCCGGCATCGGTCTTGGCCGCGTGATTTTCCTCGGCCCCCAGGATGACGCCGCGGTCGACCCGGACGCCGCGTCAACCCGCACCGGCCGGCAGGCCAGGTAGCGTTCCACGGCCCCTGTTCGGTCAGCGCGGTCCGTAAACCGTGCTTGATTGCTTGCTGCGGGCCAACCGTCTCGTGAAACTCTTGCCCCACAGTCGGAGCACGGCCCGCAATCCCTTCTCGAGATGCGGAGAGAACGGCGGGCTAAGCGCTGATACGGGGCTGAAGCCGTCGGGCGATACCGCGAACGCCCGCATATGACTGAACGTCTCAAAGCCGTACTGGCCGTGGTAGTAACCGGTCCCGCTGTTCCCGACGCCGCCGAACGGAAGGCCCTCGACGCTGGCATGCAGCGCGAAGTCGTTGCGGGTCACACCGCCGCTTCTGGTGCGGGCGGCGTACTTGCGGAACTCCGGTGAGTCAGGGCCGAACCAGTAGGCACCCAGCGGAATCGGCCGGTCGTTGACGTACTCAATGATCTCGTCGACGGTGTCGTACGGGAGAACCGGCATGACGGGACCGAAGATCTCTTCCTGCATGACTGCCATGTCGGGGGTGACGTCGGTGATCAGGGTGAAGGGCATCCTGCGCGTCTGCGGTGAGGGCAACTGCTCCCCTGGCGGGATCACCTCACGCACCGTGGCACCACGCTGCCGGGCGTCCGCGATGAGATTCTGAATCCGCTCGTAGTGCCGGTCGTTGATGATCGAGCAGTAATCCCCGTTGGTGAGGACCGTGGGAAGCGCCTTGCGGCAGGCCTCTTCGGCGGCGGCAACGAACTCGCCAACACGTGGACGGGGAACGAAGACGTAGTCCGGACTGAGACAGATCTGCCCGCTATTGGCCAGCCGAGCCCGGACGATGCGGCCGACCGCCTTGGCGAAGTCTGCATCCTGGGCGACGACTGTGGGGTTTTTTCCGCCCAGTTCCAATGTGACGGGCGTGAGATTCTCAGCGGCGCTCCGCTGTACCTGCTTGGCCACCGCCGGCGAGCCCGTGAAGAAGATGTGGTCGAACGGCAACGAACTGAAGGGCACCGCGATGTCGAGTCCGCCGGTGACCACGGCCAGTTCGTCGGTGTCGAAGCGGTCGGCGAGCGCGGCGGCCAGCGCCTCGCCCGCCGTCGGTGTCAGTTCCGACATCTTGATCATCACGCGGTTTCCCGCCGCGATCGCAGCGATCGCGGGCTGCACGGCCAAACCGACCGGGAAGTTCCACGGCGAGATCACGCCGACGACTCCCAGCGGTGTGGGCTCAACCCATGCCTGGATGCCAGCCGCGCGCATGTACTTCGGCTGCGGCTTTCGGGGTTGCATCCACGACGCCAGAGCGCCTCTGGTAGTCCTGATCTCCTCGAGCTGAAGCAGCACTTCGCTCGCCAGCGCGCCTGCCAGCGGCCGATTGCCGTAGTCGGCGCTGATGGCACGAACCAGGTCGTCGGCATGCTCGCTCAGCGTGGCACCGAGTCGATCGAGGCGATCCTTGCGCAGTTCTATGCTGGGCGGGCCCGATGCGATTTGGCGCTGGCGCTGAAGGTCGAAGACCTGCTTCAGCCGGTCGACCGTCCACTGCCCGGCGGGCGACGCCGAATTCGCGGTGGTGTGTTCCGTGCGGAGGGATTGCGTCACACGACGACGATCCCCTATTTGTGACCGAAGCGACAGGGACGAGTTTCGGGCAGTGGAACAGGGGATTCCGTGAGCCGGAACTCGGCCCCGCGGTCGAGACAGGGTGAGCTTACGTTCCCGCATACAGCTCGGCATCCTCTACCCATCCACCGACCTCGCGGCCAGCGGTGAGTCGGCACGCGACTTCTGCACGGGCGCAGAGGAACTGGGCTACGAATTCATCGCCTTGGGCGACCACGTCATGGCGGCTTCATGTTCGCGGGAAGTATCGCAAATGCGGCCCGGGGACTCGACCGGCTGCGCGCGCACGTGGAGACGGCCGGACGCTCCGAGTTCCGAGAGGGCGTCGCGGAAACCATCGAGGCCTGGCGCGCACTCGGGGGGACCCATGCAACGGTCTTCAGCACGTGGATGGGGTTCACCACCGTGAAGGAACATCTCGCCTATGCAGAGCAGATTCGCGCATTACTCGTCTGAGCAAACCCGTCAGAACAGCAGAACCGGCTTCACCACTGCTCCGGAGACACTGGCCGCGACCGCGTCGTTGATCTGATCGAGAGGAAACACTTCAATCAGGTCGTCATAGGGGAACCGGCCCTGCGCGTTGAGTTCGATGAGATGCGGAATGAAGGTGTCGGGAACCGAGTCGCCCTCGATCACCGTCTTGATGGTCCGCCCGGAAAGCAGTGTCGACATGTCGAATACCACCTCGCCGAATCCGACGCCGCACAGACCCAGCGTTCCTTGACCATTCAGACCATCGAAAATCGCTCTGATGACTCCGCCGTTCCCGGTCAGATCGAGCGCATAGTCGGTGCCGTCCGTACTCACTTCCCGAATGGCGGCAGACAACTCTGCGGCGGGAACGTTCAGAACGTCGGTGGCGCCGTACTTGCGGGCGAGTTCGAGCCGGCTCTCGTGCCGGTCTATCGCGATGATCGTTTTCGCCCCGGCAGTCTTCGCCGCCATGACGGCAGCAAGCCCTAGAGTGCCGACGCCGGCGATGACGATGCTCTCGCCTGGCTGGACGTCGAAAACATTGAGGACAGCCCCCGCACCGGTCTGGACTCCGCAGCCCAGTGGGCTGAGTTTGACGAGATCGAGAGTCGGGTCGACCTTGACTACCGATGCTTGCGCGGCGACAGTCCTACTCGCGAAAGACGATTGCCCGAAGTAGTGGGATCCGACCGGCTTGCCGTCGGCATCGGTGAACGCGGTCGTGCCGTCGGTCCGCGTCCCCAGGCTGTTCAGCTCAACCATGTGAAGGCAGTAGGCGGGATGGCCGCTTCCGCACGGCGAGCATTCGCCGCACGCCCGAAAGCTCAGCACGACGTGGTCACCGGGCACCACCTTCGTCACCGCTGATCCGACGCGCTCGACGACACCCGCGCCTTCATGGCCATACACGACCGGGCCGGCGAAGTACTCGGGTGGAAGCTCGCGCGAGAGAACGTCGGTGTGGCAGACGCCCGTCGCGACCATCCGCACCACCACCTCGTCAGCGCGGGGCTCGCCAATGCTGAGTTCCTCGATCACGAACGGGCCGTCATGGGTTCTCGCTACCGCGGCTTTGGCCATGCTCATTGTTCGCCCTTCAGTCGATCCCGCTGCGCCACGTCCGCTCACCACACGACCGGAAGTTGGGTGTACGCCCGCGAGAAGTGATACGTGACGTGGACGCCGTCGTCGGATTCGAGCCGGATTCCGGGCATGCGACGCAACACTTCTTCGAGCACCACCCGCATCTCCAACCGTGCCAGCGGGGCCCCGACACATCTATGGATGCCGACCCCGAAAGCGAGGTGCCGATTGTTCGTGCGATCGACCTTGAACTGCTCGGGATCGTCGAACACCGAAGCATCGCGGTTGGCCGCCCCGAACATCAGCATGACGCGCTCGGCTGCGGGCATCGCCACACCGGCCAGCGTCGTGTCCTTAACGAGCATTCGCCCCAGCCCCATCAGCGGAGTCTCAAGGCGCAACGCCTCTTCGACCGCGCTGGGCACCAGCGAGGGATCCGCGAGCAACCGGTCACGAATCTCGGCATCCTTGGCGACGTGGTAGAGCATCCCGCCGAGCCCGCCCACCGTCGTCTCGTGGCCTGCCGCCAGGATCAGGAAGGCGAGCGAAACAGCCCCTTCCGTCGATATCGGCGCACCGTCAACTTCGGTGGCCAAGATGTCGCTCAGCAGATCGTCTTTCGGCGCGCTACGGCGTTCCTCGAGTTGGCCAGCAAGATAGCCGAATAGATCGAATACCGCGGTTTCGGCTCCTGCTCTGTCCCCCTCAGCACCCAGCCCCAAGAAAGCCTCGTTTCGTTCACGGAACCACGGCCAATCGGACTCGGGCAGTCCGAGCATGAGCCCGATGACGACCGGGGGTAACGGTTCGGCGAGCACCGCGCCAATATCACAACGGCCGTCGTCGATAACCGGATCCAGCAAGCGCCCGACGATATCCCGGATACTGTCTTCGAGTTGGGCCATCCGCCCCACCGAAAACCAGCCCTGCATCGGGCGTCGGTAGATCCGGTGATCGGGCTCGTCCTGTTCCAGACACAGCACCGGCGGGTTGGGTACGGGCGGGATCGTTACGCCGCTGGCACTGCTGAAAACCTCTGTGCTCAGCGCTGCCTCGTGCACGTCGGTGTAGCGCGAAACGATCCAGAATCCGCCATGCGCACCCGTTTTCGTGACCGGGCATTTGGACCGGAGCTCGTCGAAGAACGGACCGGGGTTCTTGGCCACCTCCGGCTCGTCGAGCAGGAAGTCCGTTGTGGGTGTCTGACCGGTCTGAGTCACGCCTACCTCCGTCTCGTGGCTGCCGCGCCATTATGGCGCGCGTCACACCCGGCGATCCGGTGCATGTTCCGAGTGGCGGAACGCCCACCGACAAGGAGGTCCGGCAAACACTCAGCCGACACTGATGCCGCCGTCCACAACGATCTCTGCCCCGGTCACGAAGGATGCGGCATCCGAGCACAGCCATGCGATCGTTGCAGCCATGCGGTCGTTGCGGCCATGTCGGACGGTTCGCCCGCCCGCTTCAGCGGAGTTCGCTGATGATGCGGTCAATGCCCGGGATGCCCTGGCCCATAGCGGTATTCGTCACGCCCGGACAGGTCGCGAACACCCGGACACCGCGACGTCCATACTCCATTGGCGCTGTGCGGGTCAGCCCGACAACCCCATGTTTGGACGCGACGTACGGCAACATCATCGGGAAGCCCTGGCGACCGGCAGATCGGCTGACCGGGAAACTCGTTGAGTCGTCACCAGGCCTTTTCGTTAGCCGGGTGCCAGATTCAGTGCTTCGCCAGCGCCCCATCTCGCTGTCAGACAGTTGAGTCCCACTCCACGTTCAGGTGGGCAAAGCCCCGCGTCAGCGGATTGGGCCGCCGCGCAAAGTCGTTGTCGTCGGTCAGGCGCAGGCCGGGAAGGCGGTCGAGAATCGCGTTGAGCGCCACTCGGGCCTCGAGCCGCGCAAGATGCGCACCGAGGCAGAAGTGCTCTCCCGAGCCGAAGTAAAGGCCCCTCGACGCGTCGGCCCGGGTGATATCGAAGGTGTCGGGATCGGTCCACCGTTGCGAATCCCGGTTCGCCGCACCGTAGAGCAGCGCGACCTTGGCCCGCGCCGGCAGGGCTACACCGTTGATTTCGACGTCGGCCTTGGTGTGCCGGAACAAGCACTGAACCGGCGACTCCGCGCGGAGCACTTCGTCAACGGCATTGCGCAAAAGTCCCCGATCCTCTTGAAGCGCCTTCCACTGGTCGGGGTGCTTCATGAACAACTCGACGGCGTTGCCCAGCAGGTTCATTGTCGTCTCGGTTCCCGCGTTCAGCAGGAGGGTGACGGTGGACAGCATCTCGAGATCGGTGAGTCCGCGGTCACCGAGGCCTTTGACCGCTGAGCCGAGCATCATGGAGATCAGGTCATCGCCGGGCGTCTCGCGACGCTGCCGGATCTTGTCCAGCACGTAGTTCTGGAACGCGATGACCGAACGGATGATCTCCAGTTCGCGGGGCCGGCCATGGTTCGCGACCTCGAAGGTGAATGAGTCGTTGAGGTCGTTGGTGAATTGCGTGATCATGGGCAACTCGTCGTCGGGGATGCGCATGAGACTGCAGAAGACGATGAGTGGGATCGGCAGCGACAAGCGCTCGACGACGTCGGCATGCCGGTCGGCGGGCAGGTCGTCGATCAGAGCGTTGACCACGTCCTCGACGAAATCCTCCATCTCGGCGACATTTCTCGGAGTGAACTTCCGCGACAGCGTCGAGCGATACCACTTGTGCTCCGGCGGGTCGGCAGTCATCAACGTCCGCGCCATGGGATAGCCGTCGGCGTAGGCGGCGGCGAGCTCGGGATCCCGCAACCGGCCTCCGCCGCCGGCGGCGTTGCGCGCCGTGAAATTCTCCTGGTCCTTGAGTATCGCCTCAAGATCGTCGTAGCGGCTGGCAATCCATGTTTCGATTTCCGGCAGATACACCAGCCCTTCCTGGCGCAGCGCCTCGTGCACCGGGTACAAGTTGTGCATCGCCTCGGGCGTAAACGGATTCAATGAGACGGTGGTCGGCATGGACGTTCCTTTGCTCTCAGGACCTTCGATGGGAAGTCACGACTTCAACACCGCTCAGCCGAACAGAACGTACTGGCGCCGTTCGGAATCCGTTGGTGCCCGTCACTTCTCGCTCGGAGGTGAGGTGTTCGACGCTAGGTAGGGGCGAGCATCGCCTCAAGACCCGGTTCCACAGCACGGAATAGCCGGTCTACCAACGGTCCAGATGTACTACTTCTTGCACGGGGCGACGGCGCACCGGTCCGGGCGCGGTGGCCGGCCACCCCAGCGGAATGGTCACTCCGATGAGCCGATCATCCGGAATGCCGAGGATTTCCCGGAATCGCGGTTCGTTCATTTCGTGCATCGTCGTGAAAGCCGCCCCGAGCCCCAGTCCGGTCGCGGCGACGAGCAGGTTCTGTGCCGCCGCATAGACCGCCGAGTACGTGTACTTCTCCCGAGGCTTCTGCGGGGGGTACACCAGCGTGCCCACGACCACGACCAATACCGGGATGGCGGCGAAGTTCTCGGCCATGCGCTTGACGGCGGCCACTGTGGCCGCTTCGGGATCATCGGGAGCCATCGCCAGCACACGGTCGACGCGTTTGGCGAAGTCGTTGAGGCACTCACCGAGCAGACGGCGCTGATCGACATCGCGCACCACGACGAAATCCCAGCATTGGCTATTGACCGGCGAACTGGCCCGTGTCGCTCCCCACAGGACCTTCTCGAGCAGGTCGTCTGGGACGGGGTCCGGACGGAACCGACGGATACTGCGGGCCGAGCCCATCGCCTCAAGCACATCCAGCATCGACGCACTCCTCCACTGGGCTGCGGCCCACCGTGACCCGCGTCCCGAGGGTAGGAAGTCGCGGAGGCAGCGCCACGGACGGTTTCCGACCTCCGGAACCGAAGCACCACATGCCGGGCCGGACGGTGACATGGTCGCCCTCCGGCGAATCGGTCGTTCCGCGTCGCGGAATTCGATCTTGGGCGAGTGTGGTGTCGGTGCGACGGTTCCCCCGACAACTTGCAAGGCACGTGCCCGACGTGCGACTGCGGCCGCTGGACACAGGCAAGGAGCAATCGCGACATGACGGAGTCGGCGATGGCCGGACGCAGCGCCGGTTTTGACTACCTCGACTGGACGCTCACTGCGGTCCTGGCGGCGAACGTCGCAAAACACCCTGACCGGATCGCGCTGGAGGATCCCACGACGTCCCTTACCTATCAGCAGGTGTGGGACCGCGCCTGTGAGATCGCCGGCGGGCTGACCGCGGCCGGGGTCGCCGAGGGCGACCACGTCCTGACGATGTTGAGCAACTCGCTTGACTACGCGTTGACGATCATCGCGATCAACTTCGCCGGCGCCGTCTCGGTCCCGACGAACACCATGTACAAGGGCAGCAGTCTCGATCACATCGTGCGCAACAGCCAGGCCCGCGTGGCGATCATCGATGATTCGTACATCGACGTCTTCTCGGCGGTGGCGCCGACATTCCCCCATGTCGTGGTCCGCGGCACACCGCCCGCCCCCGGTGCGGCGAAAATAACCTGGCAGATAACGCCGTTCTCCGATCTGTTACAGGGCACGCCGGTCGAACCGGTACCGCGGAGCGTCTGGAACACGCTGATGATCGGCTACACCTCGGGAACGACAGGCCTGTCGAAGGGTGTTGTCCTGAGCAATGGCCAGGCCTTCCAGGTAGCGAATCCCATTGAAGTCCAAGGTATTACCAGTGATGGCAACAAGATCTACATCGTGTGCCCGATGTTTCACATCACCGGCACCTTGGGCGGCCTCTTCTGCGCGTTCATCGGAGGAGACACCGCCTATCTCGGAAGACCGTTCAGCGTCACGACCTTCTTCGACGACGTGAACCGGGCGGGTGCGACCAACGTCCTTCTGGTCGCGGCGATGGTCGAGTTTCTGCTCAACCTGCCACCGCGTGCCGATGACGCGGGCAACAGCCTCAGGAACGTCTATGTGGTGCCGCTGCACCCGCGGCACCGTGAGTTCACGGAGCGGTTCGGAGTCAAGATGCGAACCTCTTACGGCGGTACCGAGATCGGATGTGTGCTGGTCACCAAGGACAGTGCCGATCTCGAGCGCAAAGCCTGCCTCCAAGCCCGCGACGGCTTTGAAGTCCGGCTGGTCGATGAGCACGACATCGAGGTTCCCGACGGCGAGGTCGGTGAGGCGGTCGTTCGCAGTTCGCTGCCCTGGCTGGTGGGAGTGGAGTACCTCGGCAATCCCGACGCCACTGCAGCAGTCTGGCGCAACGGCTGGTTCCATACCGGGGACCTGCTCCAGCGCGACGCCGAAGGCTATTACGGTTTCGTCGATCGGGCGCGCGATGCCATCCGCAGGCGCGGCGAGAACATCTCGTCAATGGAGGTCGAGCGGGAGGTCGCCGCACACCCCGAGGTGGTCGAGTGCGCCGCGGTGGGTGTGGCGAGCCGCCACCTTGAACAAGAGGTCAAGATCTTTGTCGTCCGGCGCCCGGAGTCGGCGCTCACCGAGGAACTGCTCGTCAAGTTTCTCGCGGACCGGATGCCGCGCTTCAGCGTGCCCAGATTCGTCGAATTCGTCGACGACTTTCCCCGTACCGCGACCGCGAAGGTTCGCAAGGAGGTACTGCGCGCGTTGCCCAACGATGACGCCTGGGACCGAGAGGCGCACGGGTTCGAGCTGCCGAGGTAGCCGCCTGTCGCTCAGTCCTTCTCGACCGACGTCACCAGCTCCGGCCGGCGGGCTGACACTCCTGCTGCATCGGCCGTCGCCCTCGAGACGATGCCGTCCCGGAAGAACTCGAGGAGTAGCGGGTTCACCAGATCGGGCCGATCAGTTTGGGCCTGGTGGCCGCATTCATCCGGGTAGAAGAACTGCACGGCCGGAAGCACCTCCTCCTGCGCGTAACCGAACTCCACCGGGATGAGCACGTCTTGCCGGCCGTAGACGTACACGCCAGGGATGTCCAGCCGGTCGACCCGCCCCTTGGTCGAAAGCCGGGCGGCGAGATTCTGGTCGGCCCAGGGGATCAACTGGTTGTACTGGAGTAGCCCTGGCCAGTACTGCTCGTGCCCGTGCTTATGCCGGTCAGCAGAACGCCACCGCATTTCCAGGAGGTCATCGCTGATGGCGGATTTCTTGTAGATGATCGCCTCCATCAAGCGGCGCATGCCTTTGCGGGTGCCGTCGTAGTTCGTCAGCTCGATCTTCGGAGGGGGCCTATTGCCCGGTGGCAAAACATCGCCGACGTCACCGGCGATCAACGCGTAGCTGATCACCCGCTCCGGGTGAGCAACCGTGTAAGCGGCGGTGTTGTTGCACCCCATGGAGTTGCCGGCCAGATGGAATCGGTCCAGGCACAACGCGGTCGTGAACTCGTGAATGAAATCCACGTGACTATGCACGCCGTGCGGACGGAACTGCGGCGCCGGGTCGGACAGCCCGAAGCCGGGCTGATCGGGGCAGTAGACCCGAAAGCCGTTGTCTGCCAGGTAGGGAGCCAGAAATCGCCAGCCGGCGAGGCCCGACGAGCCAGGTAGTCCGCCATGCAGCAGCACTACGGCGGGCCCATTGTCGCCCGCGGTCATGTAGTGCGCCTTGGCTCCGCCCGCAAGCCGCACCCAGCGGCTGGCCATCCCGGGCACCTCGATGAGGTCCTCGTCGGTCAGTGCCATCGTGAGTATCCCTTCGTCACGCCGCTGCCGCGGACTTCCCGATGTACCCCCGGGCGACGGCGATGCGGTGCAACTGGCCTGTGCCCTCGACGATGTCGAGGAACTTCGCGTCCCGGTGCCACTTCTCGACGAGGTGCTCCTTCGAGGAGCCCTCTGGACCCATCATCTGCATCGCCCGGAATGTCACCGCCTGGATCACGGGTAGCGCGTAGCCCTTCGCCGCAGCCGCGTAGGTCGGGTCAGCTTCGCCCTGGTCATGCCGATATCCGGCGCGCAGTAGCAGCCGCCGAACGCAGTCGAGGTGGTAACGCATCTGCGCGACGTCCTCTGCCATCCGCTCCCAACGCCGCGCCGTGTAGCTAGTCTGATGCTGGGCGACCCAGTCGACGGCGTAATCCAGTGCCGCCCTGGCGGTTCCAATGCCCCACGCCGCGCAGTACGGGCGAGTGCCGTTCATGATCGCCATGACCTGCCCGAAATTTTCGTTGGGCAGCCGGCGGTCTTCGTCGAGGACGATGTCATTGAATTCAAGGGTCGCCTGCGGGTACCACCGCATGCCCATCTTGTCTTCGGTGTACTTGCTGACGCTCAGGCCTTCATCGTGCCGGTCGACGATGAAGGCACGGATGCCCCGCAGACCGCGGTCGGGCTCCGTCTGTGCGAAGACAACCATGTAGTCGGACGTCGAGCCGTGTGAGATGAATCGCTTCTGACCGTTGAGCACCCACTGGCTGCCCTCGCGGACTGCTGTCGTCTTGATCTGCGACAGGTCGGAGCCACAGTGCGTTTCCGTCATGCAGATCGAGGTGAGCCGGTAGTCGCCGCGGAGGATGCCGTCCGCCCACTTCTCGATCTGCGATTGCGAGCCCAGGAGACGAATAGCGCGCTCCCCCAGGTTGTTACCCGGCAATCCCTGCCATCCCCAGCCGTCGCCGTAGCACATCTCCTCCATGACGAGCAGACCCAGTACGGCCCCGCCGCCCTCGAGGGCACGCAGCACTTCGGGGTCCTGCGTGTGGCCCGGGCCGGTGTAACGGAAATCGAGCGGACTGTGCTTCACCGGGGCACGGTTCAACACCTCCTGGTAACCGGTCGGGAAGTCGCAGATGTCGTCGCTTTCGCGACCGAGTGGCCGCACTTCGCCGATTGCCCAGTCCCTGACATCGGCGAGCAGATCACGGGTCTCGCTACTGATGTCCAGTGAAACCATGGTCGTCTACCTTCTTCCGTCAGTGTCGCGCTCAGCGCAGGACCAGGGGGTTGTGCAGCGGGTCGAAATCGATCGAAGCGAGCAGTGGTGCAGCACGGAATATCAGCTCAGCGGGGTGTTCGGCGATCACACCGTGCACACCCATCAGCTCGACTCCTTCACGGGCAGCGTCGCGCAACAGGTGACTGGCCTGACCGACGATCGGCGAGACCAGCTCGTCGACCTGTCCGGCGTCCAACGACGTTGCGTCCGTGGCCGACAAGACCGACAGGGCGTTGCTCAGACCGATTCGAGTCGCCTCGATTTCCATGAAGAGGTCGGCGAGCACGAACGACACTCCCTGGAAGCCGGCCAGCGGACGGCCGAACGCAATCCGCTCCATACTCCAGTCGGCCGCGTACCGCGTTGTGGCATCAGCGATGCCAAGGCACGTCGCGGCCAGCGCAAGTCGGCAGACACCGATGGCTCGCTCGAGGGTGGTTCCGGCGCTGAGCACGGCATCGTTGCCCACCCGCAATCCCTGGATTGCGGCTGTGGACGCGATCGCGACACCACTCAGCGCAATGCGGCGATCGTTCTCTCCCGCGAAGGTCACTCCCGCCCCGAGCGAGTCGAGGACGAATGCGATCAGGGCGCCCTCTTCGTCGCGGGCGACGATCACAGCGAGGTGTGCCTGGCCCGCGAACGCCACCGCGGTCTTCTCGCCGTCGAGAATCCAGCCGTCGCCGTCACGTCGTGCAACCGTAGTGAGTTCGGCGGGAGTCCTGCCGAATCCCTCGTACAACAACAGGCTCGCCGGCGTGATCGCCGAGTCGCCGAAGTGGTTCAGGTACCGGCTCTTCTGTTCGTCAGAACCGCACGTCGCCAACAGCCAGGCGACCTGACGGCTGGTCATCCATGCGTAGGCGAGCGCGGGGTCACCCCACCCCAGACTCTCCGCTGCGTGACAGAAGGCGGCCGCGTCGACGGCGCCTTGGCCCGGATCTGCGTCCTGCAGAGCGTCGATACCGAGCAGCGCCTTCGACACGGCGTCGGACAGGCATCCGTCCGCGTCGGTGCCGTGACGCAGCGGGCGCAACGTGTCGACTGCAGCAGCCCTGACATCTGACCTCAGTCGTTCGTGAGCGGGACTCAAACCAAGATCGATCACAGTGCGGCCTTTCGGTCAAAAGGTGGAGTCGCCAGGGGCTGTGCTGACTAGCGTCGGTCAGCATTACGGGGCATTCCATTGCCGGTTCCAGCAGACAGAACTATCCGAAGAACGGTGGCATCCGCGACCGGTCCGGAAGCGGCGGCAGCACTTCCGTCGGCCGAACCCAGCAGATTGGCTGCGGGCACAACACATTCGTCGAAGGTGATCTGCGAGGTAACCAGCACCGGAGGCCGCCCCCGATGAGGCGTTTGCGGGTCCGGGGGCGTCGGGGATGACATCACCGATGGTCGTCGAGCCAGGCGGTGATGTCGCTCATGACCTCGTCGTGTCCGGGCTCGTTGAGCACGTCGTGTCGCAAGCCCGCGTAGAGCTTGAGGGTCTTATCCGGAGAAGCCGCGCCGTCGAGCAGGCCACGGGACCCGGCCGGGCTCGCGGTGATATCCGCCGCGCCATGAAGCAGCAGCAAGGGCAGCCGAAGCCGCGAAAACTGCGCTGGCAGACGCCTGATGACTGTCGCCACCTCACCGAGAATGCGGGCATCGAACCGGCCGTGGTGCACCAGCGGATCGGCATCGTAGGCGCGTGCCACCTCAGGGTCCTGAGTCATATCCACGGCGCGCAGCCCGATCAGCGGAAACCGCGGCGCCACGGCCGAGAGCACCGATGCCATGCCGAGCTGGAGCCGAGAAACCCCGGCGCCCCTCCCGAGCGCGGAACCGATGACGACTGCGCCCGCCAACTGATCCTGGTGCTCCAACGCGTACGACAGCGCCGCCGCGCCGCCGAGGCTGTACCCCAGCAGGAAGATGGGCGCCCCGTTTGCCTGAAGCACCACCCTGTCGACAACCGCTGAAAGGTCAAAGACCAACTGCCCGAAGCGATCCAAGCTCGCTCGTCGGCCCTCCGATCGGCCATGCCCGCGAACGTCGAGTGCGTAGACACCATAGCCGGCAGCCACTAGGTGCCGCACGGCGTGCGGATAGCGCCCGCTGTGCTCGCCTATCCCGTGGTGCAGCACCACGACCCCGACCGGGTCGTCGGCTGGAAGCCACGCCTGCCAGTAGATGCGTACCCCGGCGGCGCCATCAACCAGCCCCTCGCTGCGTCGTATCGGCCCTAACACGGTCTATCGCCGCATCCAGCGGTTCGTCTTCTGGCAAGTCAACCCGAAGAGGTCGCCGTTCGCGTCTAGAACCAGCGGAGACGGCTCACCCGACTCGGCGCCCATCTGGAGGCACGGGGCAACCCAACGCGAGATGGCTTCGCGACATGTCACGGTACCGAAACTGCCCTACCCGACGACTCCCGATGTACCGTCCGTTCCTCACAGCGGAATCTGACATCGATCCGGCCCGGCGGGGCATCCGTGCTGACCTGGCTACCGCGACGTGATCGCCGGGGCAATCCGTAACCGATGACGCGAGCCGGGCTCGAGTCGGCCGCCGCTAGACGACGCCCTGCTCCTGCACCTTCGCCACATCCTTGGCGCCATGACCAAGTTCGGCGAGGATCTCCACCGTGTGCTCACCGAGCGCCGGTGCGTACCGGTGGGTCTCGTAGTGCTGGTCGCGGATCACTGCTGGCCACCCGATGGTCGTGAACGGACCCGCGGCCGGGTGCACCGAGTCGTCGATGACGTCACGGGCCCGCGTGTGCGGATCGTCGAGGAGGTCGGTGCGACCGTCCTCCTCCACCTGGAAGTCGACGAGCACGGAGGAGTCCTTCACGTCGCGCAGGTCGTCCCGGTCGACAGCGCGGCAGAAGTTGTCCCAGAACTTGTGCTTGGTGGCCGCGAGCATGACGTACCTATCGTCCTTCGTCTTGTAGAACGTGTATTTCGGACGCTTTCGCGGATTGGTCTGGGACGGCGGTGCGTCGTTGCGCGCCTTCTCGATTCGACCGATGTTCCGACAGATTCACAGCCAAGGAGCTGTAAGGCGCGATAGGGCGGTAGCAGCGAATTACGAGGCGCGCGAGATGGATTGGCGCCCGTCGCCCGAGCTGAGATCAGGATCGGCCGCCGCCTCTATTTCTTCGGTCTTGATCGCCTTCAGGAGGAACACGGTGTTGACGATGAACTGGATGACGAAAACCGTTGCGGGGATCCAGAACACGAAGATCCCGTTCCAGGCGAACGGCCCAGACGTGAAGAACGGCAGGACGATCGCGGGGGTGAAGATGATGGGCGCCCAGACGTTGAGGTAGGCCAGCCAACGCGGGAAGACCGGGTTGGGCCGTTTGTCGGACAGGATCGCGAAAGCGAACGCGAAGTTCTGCACCATGAACGGCGGCCAGGGCATCACCAGGAAGATCCAACTCATGTCGTTCATCAGCAGGGTGAGATCTGGCGACCGGTCCGGCCGGAAGACTGCGCTGGCGAAGAACATCGCGGGCACCAGGAACGTCAGGCAGGCGAACGCACCGGCGGCGAGTTGGCTGTTGATCACCGTCTGGTGCACACCCGGGATGCGCTGCATCTGGGCAGAGATCAATGCGGTAAAGGCTGCGTAGAACATTCCGCTCATCAACATCAGACCGGCGCCCAGGCGGATGCCGTTGGCGTGGCTTTGGTAGTGCGCAGCGATCTCGGCGGCCGACGCCGACGGCGCCAGCGGCGGGATGAAGCCCGCCGCGAGGAAGGCACCGAAGAACAGCAGCGGGCAGATCACGCCCGCGATGGCGCATAACCGTTGGAACGTCATCTGCGGATTCATGACCGTGGCTTCCGTTGGCTGGGAGGGAAATCGTCGGGGTTGACATTCATCCTCGGGCGGGACAGATTGTGATGCACGCCTCGTATAGTAGGCGCAATACATATGATGGGGAAGACCCCTCCTGAAAGCGAATGAGGACACCTCGTATGCCGATCGGTGACATCAACCTGGTTCAGCCCGACGTCCTGATCGTCGGAGCCGGGCACAACGGGCTCACGGCCGGCTGCTATCTGGCCAAGGCCGGGCTGCAGGTGCAGATCGTGGAGGCTGCGGACTCGGTGGGCGGCATGACGTCGACCAACACCGTCCTTGAGCGCGCCCCCGGCCACCGCATCAATGAGGGCGCGATGGACTCGTCGCTGTGGCGGACCACCACCATCGCCAAGGACCTCGACTTGGCGAGCTTCGGTCTGCGTGAGCTCGACATCGACACGCCGTACGCGTTCCTCGACGCCGATGGGAGCTCGCTGTGCATCCACCGCGATCCCGTGCGCACGGCGGACGAGATCGCGCGGTACTGCCCCGCTGACGGCCGGGCGTACCTCGAACTGGTCAACGCGTTGGAAGCGGCGATGAATGTCGCCGTGCCGTACATGAACGGCAACCCCGTCCGCCCCGGCGTCGGCGACATCCTCACCGGCGCAGCGAAATCCGCGCGCCACCCCAGCCGGTTCGGGCCGCTGACCCAGTTCATGACCGCCTCCCAAGCCGAGTTCATCGACACCCGGTTCACCGACCACCGGATCAAATCGCTGCTCGCCGCGGTCCCGTGCTTCGCGCCCATCTCCGAGGACGGCACCGCGTGGGTACTGATCTACTTCGGCATGATCCACCGCGACGGGGTGGGCCGCTTCGAAGGCGGCACCGGCGCCATCACTGACGCCCTGGCCCGCTGCTTCGAGGCAGCCGGCGGCCGGATCCGCCTGGGCGCGCCGGTTGGCGAAGTCCTCGTGCGCGGAGGCCGTGCGGTCGGTGCCCGGTTGGAGTCCGGCGAGGAGATCCGCGCGGGCGCGGTCCTCACCACCAACAACGCCAAGACCGTTCTGGGCGAGTGGCTGCCCGACGGCGCGTTGCCGGACCGGCTGGCTCAGCGAGTCCGCTACATCCCGACCGCCTCGACACACGCGTCGTCGTTCAAAATCGATGTCGCGCTGGGTGGCCGCGCGGAACTGTCCGCACACCAGGCCAACCGGCGCGACGAAGTGGACTTGCGCCGGCCCGCGCTGTGCTTGACGACTTTCGACGAGCACGTCGCCGCGTGGGGCGACTGTGCCCGCGGCCAGGTGCCTGATCCGCTGCCCGGTTTCGCGATCCTGCCCTCCGGGATGGACCCCACCCAGGCCCCTGACGGGCAGGACACCTTCTGGTTCTGGTCCGGCATTTCCCCGGTCCACCCCGCCAAACCGTGGTCCGAGCTGGCCGCACCCACCGCCGAGAAGGTCTTGCAGCAGGCCGGCAAGTACATCGACGGCCTCAACGAACTCGAGATCGACCGCCGCGTGATGACACCGGTCGATATCGAGGCCCGCTTCCGCGCCCCCGACGGCAACGTCTATCACGTCGACCCGGTGGCGACGCGATTCGGGCCTCTACGCCCCGCGGCCGGTCTGGCCGGATACCGCACGCCGGTGGACGGCCTGTTCCTCAGCGGCGCTAGCACCCACCCCAGCGCCGGCATCTGCGGAGTGCCCGGGCAACAGGCCGCCAAGGCGGTCCTGAAGTCTCTGCGGAGTCATTCCTTCGGACGCAGACGATGAGCACCTCGACCACCGGGCAGCCGACCCCCACCCCGGAGCAGCCTGCGGGGCCGGGGCGGCCCCGCCATGTTCCCGGTGAGGAGGGCATCTGGGTCTTCATCTTCGGCGACATGCTGGTCTTCGCCGTTCTGTTCGGCACCTACCTCTACTACCGCGCCAAAGACGTCGCCCTGTTCACGACCTCGCAACAGGTCCTCAACACCACGCTCGGCCTGATCAACACCCTGCTTCTACTGTTCAGCTCACTGCTGGTCGTCCTCGCCGTCTCCGCGGTCAGGCAGGGCGCGCCTCAGCCCGCCCCACGGCTGCTCGCCGGGGCGATCGGCTGTGGCGTCGCGTTCTCCGTGCTGAAGATCGTCGAATACGCGGGCAAGGTCGACATGGGCATCACGCCCCAGACCAACGGCTTCTACATGTTCTACTTCGTCCTCACCGGCCTGCACTGGTTCCACCTGCTGCTCGGCCTTGGGGTGCTGACCTACATGTACTTCTCCGCACGGCGGCCAGCGCTGGACGCCAAGCAGTTCGCATGGTTCGAAGGCGCCGGATGTTACTGGCACATGGTGGATCTGCTCTGGATCGTCCTCTTCCCGCTCCTGTATCTGATGAATTGAGGCAGCAATGACCACATTGGCGCCACTTCTGCGGACCCGCACCACCGCGGTCTGGCTCGCGCTGACCCTCGCGACGCTGCTGTCCTGGTCACTCGGTGGGCACCACACGGTGGGGATGTCGAACAGCCATGCCCTGGCCGGCATCAGCATCCTGCTCATCGCCTTCGTCAAGATCCGATTCGTCGGCCTGTACTTCATGGATCTGCGCGGGGCACCTGCGTTGCTGCGCACCATGTTCGAGGCCTACTGCATCGTTGTGTGCGCGAGCCTGGCCGTCATGTACCTCCTCGCCTGAGCACCACCGTCAGGCTGTCCCACCTCACGAAAGGCACACCATGTCAGTAACGCTGCCCGCCACCGAACAACAAGCACCCAACGATCTCTTCCGGCACCGGCTCTGGCTGGCATGCATCTGGTCGTGGCCGCTGTGCATCGTCACGTTCGGCCTGTCCTTCGTCGTCGTTGCCGGTTTCCTGCCTCCTCCACTGGAATCAGCGAGCGCGGCGGATATCGCCGCCTTCTACGAGGCGAACCGGACTACCATCCGCGCCGGCCTGATCGGTGCGCTGTTCGCCTCGGCGCTGCTGCTGCCGTTCTTCACGGTGGTATCCGCGGAGATGCGCAAAATCGAAGGCCGCAATCCGCTGTTGGCTCCGATCCAGTTCGGCGGCGCGGTCATCCTCACCGCTTTCTTCCAGATCATCTGCATCTTCTGGCTCCTGGCCAGCTTCCGTCCCGAGATCAGCCCCGAGATCATCCGCGCCTTCAACGATTACGGCTGGCTGGTGTGGACCATGCTCATCCCCACCTACTCACTGCAATTCATCTGCATGGCGGTCGCCGGATTCATGGATACCCGGGACAACCCGATCTGGCCCCGCTGGTCGGCCTACCTCAACCTCTGGGTCGCCGTGATCGGCGCCGGCGGCGTGCTGGCGGTCTACATGAAGACCGGCCCCTTCTCCTGGAACGGCATCATCGGAATCTGGCTACCCGTCGCCTTTTTCGCCGTCGGAATGTCCATCAACGCGTGGCTGCTGTTGCGCCGCGCGAAGTTCGAGCTCGCGCACGCAGTCGCGGTGTAGGAGACGCCTGCCCGGTGTTCGGGTCTCAGATAGTGTCGACCAGGTGAGCGCTGTTCATCCCGTACCGAGCGTACGGGGGCGCGGCCGGCAGTTGCTCCTCGACGCGGCCCGCCAGACGTTTGCCGAACGCGGCTACAAGGGCACCTCCACCCGCGATATCGCTGAACGCGCCGGAGTGACTGAAGTGATGATCTTCCGACACTTCAGAAGCAAGGCGAACCTGTTTCAGGAGGCGGTTGTCGATCCGTTCGCGACGTTCATGGACTCCTACATCTCCGACTACCGCTCCCGCGAACACGGAAAGCTCAGTCCAGAACAAGAAGGCCGCTCCCTCTACACCGGCCTGTTCGACGTTTTGAACTCCGAACGTGAAGTGCTGCTCGCACTGATGGCCGCCCGCCAGTACGACGATCTGCCCGATGCAGCGTCGACACAAGTCAATGATGCGTTCGACCAAGTGCTCGCACTTCTCGAGGAGGTCGTCGCGACCGAAGCCCAGGAGCGCCACTTCTCCGGCTTCGACCTGGCCGCCACCGTGCGGGTGATGTTCAGCATGGTGCTCTCCGCGGCACTGCATGGCGACTGGATCGGCTTAGACCGCAACGTCAGCCAAGAACAACTACTGGATGCCATGACGAAGCTAACCGTCCGCGGCTTACGGGTCCCCGAAGACTGAAGTAACGGCATTGCCGACTCGCCTGCCCCGTGACTCCAGCTTCCCAGGATGATCCATCACACCGCTGCAAGAACACCCGTCGTCAACGTCAAGGAGAGCGACTCAGCAACACCGAATTGACGGTTCCCAGTGCGACGTTGAGGCTTTCGTGATCGCGTTCCGCCGGGACCGCTCCCCGTATTCGACGCTGCTGTTCAACGACATGTGTGCTTGCCGCCGGTGCCGGTCCTCAGACCCCGGCCGCTGCTGCGACCTTCGCATGGCGCCATGCGGCGACGAGCTTCGCGTTTTGGTTCGGGGTGCTGCCGTACGTGGCGATCTCGTCGGCACCTGCGGCCTTCAACGCCTGCGCGGCCTTGAGGCAATCGTCGACACTGCCCATCCCGCATGAGCGCTCCATCCATTCGTCAGGGACGAGCTTGGCGATCTCCAGCAGTTCGATGCGGTGGTAGGCGAAGTCCGCGATGACGGTTTTCGACGAGATCTGTGTGTGGTTGCGGATGCGTTCGATGACCTTCGGGTCCCACCCGTTCGCCCGGACGAGCGCCTCACCGTAGCCAGGGATCTGCAGATAGGTCACCGCCCGGGCGTGGCACAGTGCGCGGGTCTCGACATCGTCGAGTTCCGGTGCGGTGACGATGGGCTGGATGATGCGCAGCGATGCCGGGTCGCGGCCGATCCGCTCGCACGCTTCACGCAACCGTGTCACGGCGCGGCGGGTGGCCTCGGGGGTGAACATCGGGTGCAGGAAGACCGCGTCGAACCGCCGCGCTGAGGCGTCGGCGAACTTGGGTAAACCGAAGCCGCCCAGCCAGACCTGCGGTGCCGGGCCCTCGTAGATATCGCCCATATGGAGGTCGACGAACGTGCCGGCGGGGCCGTCGTAATCGACGTGCTCACCGCGCCAGAGCCGCCGAACGATGTCGGCGTAGTCGATGACACCCTGGTAGCCGACCTCCGTCATGCCGGTGCCCGTGAGCCAGGTGTTGCTGCCGCGGCCGATGCCGAGGATGAAGCGCGGGCCGAAGCAGGCGTGCATCGTCGCACCGAGGGCGGCGGCGTGCAGCGGATGGTGGTAGCCGGGGGTCGCCATCGCGGTGCCGATTTCCAGCCGTGAGGTCTGCGCGGCGATGCCGCCGAGGAATGCCCCGGCCTCTTTGAGATTGAGTCGCTCCGAGAGGTAGACGCGGCGGTAACCGATCTTCTCGGCATCGATTCCGTCCTGGATGCCCTGCGCGGGTGTCCGCACGGTGGACTCGTGCGGTGAGCCTTCCGACGAGCTCCGGACACGGCCGGAGATCATCCAGCCACTCCAGTCGTCGACGACGGGAGCGAGCTCGGCGGACTGAGGTTTGGTTGCTTCTGCGGTGCTCACGGGACCTCCTTGGTTGGCGCGCTGAGCCTACCATCGCAGGGGAGTGCTTACTCCCTTGAGGGAAGTGTCGATCTTTCCTTTAAGGTTCAGGAATGAGCACGGACGCCGACGGCGAGCGACCGGTGCGACGCCGTCGCAGTCCATTGGAGGTCCGCACGCTGCTGATCGGCGCGGCACAGCAGGTCTTCGCTGCGCGTGGATACGGCGGCGCGACGACGGCAGAGATCGCCGCAGTCGCCGGGGTGTCGGAGTCGGCGCTGTTTCGGCATTTTGCGACCAAGGCTGACGTGTTCGCGACGGCCGCGCTCGAACCGTTCACTGACTTCATGAGCGATTTCGCGGCCGTCTGGAAGCGAACGCGCAGAGAGAACGTACGGACCGGGGCGTTCATGCGCACGTTCGTGAGCGAATTGTTCGACCATGTCCAGTCGCGACGCGACATCGTGATCGCGCTCCTCGTTGCCAACGACGACGACAGCCGCGCGATGGTTGACGAGGTACGCGACCGCTTCATCACTCTGTTCGCCGAGCTGGAAGGCGTCGGCCGCGACTGGGAGTCGGCCCGCGGAGTGCACGTGCCGGGCATCGAGCTCAATGAGCGTCTGCTCGTCGGTCTCATCACGGCGATGGTTGTTTTCGACCGCTGGTTCCTCTCGCTTCCGGGCGGCGCGCAGTTCGATCGCGACGCCGTGATCGATGCACTGATCGAGTTCGCCCGACACGGGGCGTATTCGGGTGTCGCACCGACTCTTCCCGTTGGGCCGGCGGCTGCCACTACATCAGACGATTGACGACCGTGAGGAGCGGACCGCGCGGGGCGTGCCTGCCCGCGAACGCCGATACGGTCGTCACCCACCCCGGGGTCACCAGTCGCCGCCCGCGCGCAAGTTCGCGCAACGCCTCAGCAGCGACCTCACCCGGCTCCTTCCACGCGAAGTCCGGAATCAACTTGGCGAACTCCTCGCCCCCGGCCAACGCGGTGAACTCGGTGCGCACCGGCCCCGGGCAGCACTCGGTGACGGTGACCCCCGTGCCGGCCAGCTCGGCGTGCAGGGCGTTCGAGAAGGACAACGAGAAGGCCTTCGCGGCCCCGTAAGTGGCCATGCCCGGCATCGGCTGAAACGACGCGATGGACCCGAGATTGAGCACAGCCCCGCGACCGCGTACCACCATGCCCGGGATCACCACCCGGCACAGATGCAGCGGCGCGTCGACGACGAGGTTGATCATCTGCCGCTCGGTCTCAGGATCCATGTCGAGCCAGCGCCCCTGCATGCCGTAGCCAGCGTTGTTGATCAGGATGTCGACGTGCCGCCCGGTCGCAGCGAGCGCCGATAGCATCGTGTCGCGCTGGCTGATGTCGGCCAGATCGCACACCAGGACGTCGACAGTCACGCCGTGGGCTGCGCGCAGGCGCTCGGCGAGGTCGGTGAGCCGGTCCGCGCGGCGAGCGACGATCGCAAGGTTGTACCCGTCCGCGGCGAGTTGTTCGGCGAAGGCGACCCCGATGCCCGCGGAGGCTCCGGTGACCAGACATGTTGTGTCGGAGGCAGGTTGGGGGAGCATCGGGTTTAACCCTGCGCTGTCTCGATGAGCCCACCCTGCTCGACAACCCAACGCGCCATCCGTGGCAGGACATACATGCCGTCGTGCGGCAGACCCAGGAGCATCTCCATGTTCCCGGCTTCGCCGAGCGTCACCACCCGCTGCACGCCGCGAGCCGCGAGCACGTCGCGGATTTCGCTGCGTCGATCGGCCGGGAACACCCCGACCGTCTGGGTGGCGACCGTCGCGTGCGTGGCGGCCTGCTGAAGGCTCGCGACAGGGATGACGTTGACCGTCCGCTTGTCGGGGTGTGAATCGATCGGCGAATCCGAGCGGACGACCAGTCCCGCGCCGGAGTAGTCACCCCACACCCGGTAGTCGGGCTCCAGCTCGCGAAGGACATCGACCTCATCGCGCAGCTCGCCCGGGGTGGGATCACCGGACGCCGTCGCCATCGCCCGCTCGATGCCCAATGCGGGCAGCAGCGCCTCGCAGTAGCGATCGACGTCCTCGACGCTGCCCTCGACGTAGTGGAAGCGACTCGACGCGCACGCATCCTGGTTCAGCAGCGTCGTGTCGGTCGCCGCCGCGTCGACGGCCCGCCGCAGCGTCGCGTCGTCCGCGAACGCCTCCCGCCCGACGAACGAGATCGAACTCTTGGGGTCGAAGGCCACCAGCTCGAAGCCCGGGCCGATGTACTGCTTGGCGTGCCGCAACGCGGCCTCCCCACCCCAGGCCACCAGCTTGTCGAAGTACTGCGGGCGCAGCAGCACACCCTCGATCTCGGTGGCGCCACCGCGCCAGTAGACCGCCGAGAAGGACTGAACGACCGGGTGGTCAGGATCGATGTCGGCCATCGTGCGCAGGATCGCAACGGCTGTGCACGGGTCGTTGCTCGGCATCTTCAGCAGCCCGATGCCCTTGAGCAGGGCGGTCCACACAATGGTCATCGCCGCCACCGACGGACTGTTTCCGGCCAGCAGGTGCACGAGGCGTGGCGGATAGGCGCGGACGCGGCTGGCCCGCCCGTTGGCCGTCGGCACCAGCCGCCACCCGTCGAGCGCCGCCGCATCGATGGTGTCGAGCTGTCGCTCCAGCACCTCCCGGCTGAACGCCCGGCCGAGCTGGGTGTACTCCCGCTCGAGGATCGCCCGCGGCGCCGTGCTGAGCGGAACGACCGTGTCGAGCGCATGCTGCAGATGCTCATTTTCGGCGAGCACCAGCCGGTCTGAAACCTTCGCGAGGAACTCGACCACACCGGCGACCGGAATGTCCGCCGCCGGTGGCGGCACGCTGCGCGGCGACGCGAGTGCGCCGACGTCGATTGGCGGTGTTCGCAAGGTCGCGCCGCGGTCCCGCGAGCGATGCTCGATCTCCGCCCCCTGAACGAGTCGCCCAGCGACAACGTGGTCGATGTGGACCTCGGTGGCCGCGCTGATGGTGCTCATGCCCAGCTCTCCATCGATCCGCGCACGTAGGCCTCGACCGTTCCGGCGCACGACAACTTGTCGTCTCCCTCGGGGAGGTCGGCGTAGCGCGCTATGCCCGTCACGCCGGGACTGCGCCGTCCACATAGACAGGGTTCGAAGGACACCGACACCCGATCGCCGCTGATCACCCCACCCCAGCGACCGCTGACTGTCAGGTCGACAGCCGCGAGCCGGCCCTCCACAGCGCCGCCGGAGACCTCGGCCAGCATTTCGCCAGCCTTGTCCAGCACGAGCAGCAGCGTCGTCCGTGGGACGTGGAACCGCGCGGCCGAGCACCGCGCGAACGGCGCGTTCAGCTCACTCATCCCGTACGCCTCGAACTGCGAGACCGTGGGGCCGAAGAAGGCCCTGGTCTGGTCCAGGAAATCGGCTGGTGCCTGTACACCCTTGAGCCCCCCACCGACGAAGAGCACCGTGTCGGGATGGAACGCGCCGTCCTTCAGCCCGGCGGCGCGGGCGGCCTCGACCAGCATCCAGATCAGCCCGAAGGTGCCGCCGATGAAGAGTGGCTGGTCGTGGCGATCCAGTATCCGCTTCACGAAACCGTCCAGCGCCTGTCGCCCGCGCACGGCCTGCTCCCGGCCGGCCCGCTCGGCGGCGGCGATCTCGCCCGGCAACGCCGTGCCGTCGGCGATCGCGGCGCGCAGCTGACCCATGCGAGCGATCTGCGCCGCGCGTATCGGCTCGTCAGTGAGGTAGTACACCTCGCCTCCGCGGACAAACCGCCCCGACAGTCGCGTCACCGCGATCTGCGCGACGCTCGTGGTCCCTCTGGGCATTGCGAGGAAGGCTGTGCGTTCGATGGTGTCGTCGGCGCCGGCGACGTCGACCGCGCCCCCGAAGAATCCCGCTTCCAGGGCTTCGTGGTCGTCGCGGGTGGTGTTGAGGAAGGACGTGCGACCGCTGGTGCCGCTGGTTGTCACGACATGGTGGCCGGCCGCATGCAGTCGCTGTACCCAGTCGTCGATGTCGGCAACGCCGTCGAAGTCCACGCCGTCGATGGTCTCGGTGGACAGGGTGCTCAGCCAGGCCGTTAACCTGTCCCAGCGGCCGTTGCGGACAAACGCGTCGGGGTAGCTCTTGTAGGTCGTGTGCGAGAACAGCAGTCCGATGGCGTCCTCGGGCCTGCTGATCGAGTCCACACCGGCGTCGCTCGCGCGCCGGTCGAGCACCCGGATCACCTCCCGCCGCCGCGCCAGCAGTTCGTCGGCGACGGCGAGCTGGAGTGCGCCAATCTCGGCAAGGTCGTAATCGAACGGATGCGGTGTGCTCCCCCGCTGTGCCAGCTCATCGAAATTGCTCGTCATCTGGAAATCCCCACTTGGTGTCGGTTCAGCCAGCCGACCACGTCGTCGGCGGCAGCGGCGCCGAACGCCGCACCTGCAGGCGAAGGCCGTCGCTCGCGCGCACCATGAGTGAGCCCTCGACCACGGAGGTCTCGGACGCCTCCCTCATCAGGCGCGGTTACCGATGAAACTGATCGCTTCGCCATCCAGCGGTGTGGCACCGATCAACTCGGCGAGCAGGACCGAGGCGGGGTTGTTCAACGCCATCGTGTTGCCGGGTGGCAGCAATCCTGCCGACGTCAGCATCCGTGCGGCGCGCACCATCATGCAGGCTGCCTCAACGCCGGCGAGCACTTCATAGAAGAGAAGGTCGCTGCACACGTAGCCAGTCAGTGCCTCGTACCGAGCGACCAATTGTGCGGCTTGGGGGAACCCACTGGGCTCCGGCACTCCGATTCCCTTGGTGTGGTGGCGAGCCGAGAAGAGCCACCACCCGAGGTCCTGCTCCCGGCTTGCGATCGCCGCACGCTCCCAGTCCAGTAGGCCCACGGGGTTCAGGTCGTCGTCGTAGATCACATTGCTGATCCGGGCATCGCCCCAGCTCAGCACAAGCGGGCTAGAACCGGGGAGATTCGCGCGCAGCCAGGCCAGGCCCGCTTCGATCACCGGATTCGGCTGGCCCTCCATTGCCCAGGCAAAGAACGTCTCCTCATGGACAAGGCGCCGCTCGATCACCGAGCCGGTGTCCTCGTCGGCGGCTACGCCGAGGTCGATACCGAGCCCACGCCAGTCGACCGCGTGGATGTCCGCGAGTGCTCGCAGGGTGTTATCGATGAGGAGCGCCCGCGCGTCGGCGTCCACCTCGGTCAGCCAACCCGCAAGGGTGTAGGGAGGATCATCGGAAAGCGCACGACCGGGAACGAACGGCATCACCAGAAACGGGGCAGCGAGCGCCTCGGGGTCCGGCTCAACGAACAACGGCCGTGGCACCGGCAGATCAGTACCCTCGCTCAGCGACAACATCAACCGGTACTCGCGTTCGATGTCGTAGTCGAGGAAAATCCCGTCGTGCTGCGGAGCGATGCGCGCCACCAAGGTCCGAGTCGTCGGCGTCCCGTGATTCGTCAATGCGGCGTCGAAGAACACGGTTTCGTTCGACATGCCGCTGTCGTTCGGCGTCCGCACATTGCTGACCCGAACGTCGCTCACCCCGGTCAGGCGTCTCTGGAGCACACCGGGCAGAGCGCGGGCGGCCCTGTCAAGGTCCGTGCGGTTCTTTATCGCCATGGGTGTATCTCTCCTCCGACTCGCGGTGGATGCCAAAGTGCCAACCGCTAAAGGAGCGTACACTCCCTTACTGTGCCGTGGATCGCTTTGCGTCCGATCCCGGATCTCCATCACCATGACGGCGCATGGGTCGCGCAAGCGCCGCTACGTGCACGGCGCCGACGCGTCGAAGATCTTCGTCGACCGAATGATCGCCGAGGATGACCGCGTCATCGGAATCATCCGGATGCCCGACCACAAGACCGGCGAATCGATCGTGCTCGTCGAAGCCGTCAGTTCGACCTTTGCGTGATGAGCAGCGACCTGGCTAGCCGATCTTTATGGCAAGGCGCTCCAACTTGAGCGTCGAACTGGGCCAGAGCACCTCCGGTGCTTCAGCTACGGAATATTCGGGAATCCGCTTGTGCCACTCTTCGATGACCAGCCGCAGCTCCAGTCGTGCCAGATGGGAGCCGAGGCAGCGGTGTGGGCCGCGGCCGAACGCGAAGTGATTGTTGCGCTTGTCTCCGATGGTGTGGGGGTCGTCGTAGCGGCCGGAGTCGCGGCTGGCGGCGCCGAGAACGAGCCAGCAGGTTGACCCCGCCGGAATGGTGACGCCATCGATCTCGACGTCTGCCGTGGTGATCCGCGGGACGTAGGGGATGGGACCGTCGACTCGGAGCAGTTCTTCGATGAACTCCGAGGTAGCCAAGTCGTCGTGCACCACTCGTCTGCGGAGGGTGGGATCCTCTGCGAGCGCATTCAGCGCGAACCCGAGTGCCGCAGTCACCGTGTCCAGCCCGGCAAGAATGAAAACGAAGCACAGCCCGATGATTTCTGCGTCGGTCATGCCGCCCTCATCGCGGTCGGCGAGCAGCTGGCTGAGCAGGTCAGAACCCGTTTGGCCGCGGCGCTTTTCGACGTAAGTCGACAGGTAGGCGTACACCTCGGCGGCTAGCTGCAGCACCTCGGGGGTTGGTTTCGGGCTGTCCACCACGGCGAAGCGCAGTATTGCGTCCTTCCAGCCGATGAGGCGTTCGCGATCCTCCAGCGGCAGCCCGAACAGCGTGAGGAAAACCTGGGAGGGAAAGGGCACCGCCAGCGCGCTCACGACGTCGCAGGTGCCGCCGGTGGCGACGATGGCGTCGATGAGCTCCCCGGCCTGTCTGCGCAGGTCGGATTCTCGCTCTGCCATGCTGCGAGGGCTGAAGAACTTGTCGAGCATCCGCCGGTAGCGAGTGTGGTCGGGCGGGTCGAACGCGATCGGCACGATGGGGACGGGACTGCCCAGTATTGCGAACGCGCCCTGCGAGGAAAAGACCTCGGGATTCTTGGCGGCCGCCTCGACGGCGTCGGCGCCGGTGAGGAAGTACACGCCTTGCTCGGAGACACTGACCTCGCCAAGATCGTGGAGCATCCTCCAGGCGGCGGTCCGATCAGTGGCGAACGGGAACGCTTCCATGGGCGGGAACGCGGGGCAGGTGCGCGGCATGAGAGCTCCTCGGCAACGGATACGAGAACGGGCACCCAGCAATGAGACTCATCATTCACGAATCTTATTGTTGCGAATTGTTGAAGTAGAGTATCACGCGGAGTATGACGGGCGTCACATCGGCGGTTCCGCCCGTTCGGCGATATAGTCCGGGCCCATGCCGACATCTGCGGCGGATTACTCCGACGAGCAAGGCAGTGTGTTAGATCGCCTGGTCCGGGCCGCCGATCTCGCATTGCGGCGAGACGGCGTCGACGGGGTGTCCATCGACGCGGTGGCCGCCGACGCCGGAGTTTCCCGGGCCACCGCGTTCCGCCATCTGGGCAAGCGGGACGAGATGATCGTCGCGGTGGCGTTGTTGCGGTCGCGTCGTTTCGCCCGCGAATGCACACTCCAGATGAGTCGTCATGTCGGTGCGTTCGCAAAGCTGGAGGCGGCGTTTGTCTATCTGGTGCGGGAATTCTCGAATGACCCGGTCGTGCGTGAACTCTTCGCGATGCGGTCGCCCGACGATCTCGGCCCAGGGACACACGAGCAGGCCGTCGCCACGCTGGGACCCGTCGTCGAAAGTGGCCGTGCGGCCGAAGAGATCCGGACCGACATCTCCGTCGACCAGATCATCGACTGGACTGTCGAGCAGCTTTATTTGGCTGTTCAGCAGGCCGACCGATCTGAGGCCGCCGTCATCTCCCGGATCCGAACGTTCCTGGCACCGGCGCTGGGCGCCGGCGGCGAACAGGTGGTCTCCGGCACCGTGCGATCCCGAATCGAGACCCTGGAATCCGCCGTGACGCAGACGGTTCACGCACTCGCGGCACTACGCGATGAACTGCCGCCCCCAACCGACGACAGCTGACGGCCGGATCTCTTCCCACTGCACCGCCCCTGGCGAACTCAAGCATCGTGGTGATCGTGAACCAGGCCGTCGCCGATCAGAGGCCGAATGGCTTCTTGAGGTGCGGTCGTCAGGCTGGGACGACCGGCTTGAGCGCTTCGACTGCGTCGGCGCCCGACTCGGCGGCGGCCTGCGCGAACATCCCGCGTCCGACAGTCAGCTTCAGGATCTGACTGGTGCCCTCGATCAGGTCGAAGAGCACGGCGTCGCGGTACCACTTCTCGAGCAGATGTTCCTCGGAGGCGGCTTCGCTGCCCATGATCGCGAGAAGGCGGCGGTAGCCGCGCTCGACGATGCGGGGCCCGTGGGATTTCGCCATCGCGGCTTCGGTACGGTGCGGCAAGTCGCGGTCGGCGCGCCAGGCGGCGCGGACGAGGAGCCGCATCAGATCGTCCATTGACGCGTCGATCTCGTCGAGGTCGTCCTGCACCAGCCGCCAGCGCCGTGGGTTGAACCCGGTGATCTGCGCGGCGACCCACGTGCGGACGAAGTCGGTCGCTCCGCGCAAGGTTCCGACGCTCCAGGCGATGCAGAACGGGCGGGTGCGGTTGAGGACGTTGAGCCCCTCGAGGAAGGCGTTGGGGTCGTAGGGATCGCCCAGCATGTTCTCCAGCGGTATCCGCACGCTATTGAAGCGGACGGTCCCCTGGCGCAGGAAGCGCATGCCGAGCTTGCGGTCCTCGGTATCCCGGATGATCTCGATTCCGGGCAGTCCGGCGGGAATCATGACCCCGCGCAGGCCGCGCATGCCCTGGGACGGGTCGATCGTGACGAAGACGAGCATGATGGTGGCCTCGCCGGCCTGGGAGGAGAAGCGCTTCGTCCCGTTGATCACCCATTCGTCGCCGTCGCGGTCGGCGCGGGTCTTGATCGCGCCGATGTCGGAGCCACAATGTTCCTCGGCGAAGGCGAACGAGCTGATCTGTGCGCCGTCATCGGAGTTCCACTGCTCGAGCTGCTGCGAAGTGCCGATGACGGACAGGATCTTTTCGAGGTTTGCGTTACGGGCCAACGCGCCCCAAGCCCATCCGTCGCCGTAGGTCATGGCTTCCATGGCGAGCAATCCGAGGACGTGGTTGTCCTCGTGGGAATCCGACGCCCGGAACCGCTTGCCGGAACGCACGTCGACGAGTCCGAGCTCAGGGACGCTAAGCGGCGAGATCTCGAGGGGGCATGAGGCGACGGCGGCCTTAGACCCCTCGAAATACTTGGTCTGCTCGGTGTCGGCAAGCCGCGCCAGAGGCCGGACTTCCGTCAGTGACCAGTGGCGAAGGTCTTGGAGCAGCCGCTGCGCGTCGGTTGGGAGCTCGAATGAGATGGGCACGGTGCCTCCTAGGTCAGGCCGAACGGAATCTGGAGAATGTCGAAGTCGATCGTCGCCAGTGCCGCGGCGTCGCGGTACCAGCGCTCGGAGGGCAGGTCACGGGTGATCCCGCGGACGCCGACGAGTTGGACGCCGTCGCGCGTCGCGCGCAGGCCGAGCGATCCGGCGCGGCTGACCGCACGAGCGACCTTGCGTTCGATCGTCGATCGGTCATCAAGCTGTTCGAGCTGCGCCGCGACGTCCCAGATCAGCAGCCGTACCTCGTCGATCTCGGTGTAATGCTCGATCAGTGGCATCGACACCGCCTGATATTCGGCAAGCGGCTTACCGAAGGCGGTGCGATGCACGGCATAGCCGGCACAGAACTCGATCGTGGCGCGGGCCGTTCCGACCAGGACGGCGGCCACCAGTAGCCGGGCCTGACCGATCGCTTGGTCGAGCGCGGGTCCGTCGCCGAGCCGCTCGCTCTCGGCGAAGGTCGCTCCGTTGAGCCGGACGGCGCCGGTGGCGACGGCGCTGAGGCCGATCTTGCCGCTCACCCGGTCGTCGCGGACCACCTCGAGACCCTGGCGGGGCCCGATGCCCACGAATGCCACCGGCTCGTCGCCGTCACGGGCCACCAGGAGCGTCACGTCCGCGCCGGCCGGATTGGCGACGGAGGTCTTGTGGCCCGCCGCCACCCAGCCGTGGGTCTCGCGGCGCACCGTGGTCGCCAGCTCGCTCGGCTGGCGGCCGAAATCCTCATACAACAGCACCGAGGCCGTTGCCGCGGGCGCGGCGAGCGCCTCGGCGACGAGGCGGCGCTGCTCGGTACTGCCGCAGGCGCGCACGATCGTCGCAACCTGCAGGAGCGGGACGAGCGCATACGCGTGAGCTGGATCGCCGTAGGCGAGCTCCTCGAGCGCCACGAGGAGCGTGTGCGGCTCGACATCGGACGCGGCCACGATCTCGTTGGGCGCAAGGCCCAGGCGGTCGACATGATCGCGCAACTCGGCGAGGTCGACACCGTCGCGCTCGGCGTCCGCCGCACGTGCGCGCAGGAAGCCGCGCGCCACGGCATGGAGGTTGGCCTTCATGCTCTGCTGTTCGGTCGTCAGCCCTAGGTCGAAACCTGCTGTCATCGGTGGTCTCCCTCGCTTCCGGTGAACGATGTGTACCGCCGTTCGGATTGGGGCATCGAGGCGATGTTCTGCCAACCGGAACCACCGCTCCCCCTTGGGCTGTGACTGCTGTCACGCTTCTCACGGCACCAGCAACGCAACGCGCGAGGACGTCTCGGAAACGATTCGTGAGTCGAAGGAGGATCATGAGTGGCACTGCGCGCTCGATACCGGCCGCCCTCCGGAAGACCGCTGCACTCCACTCGGGACTCGATGCGCTCGTCGACGGGGACGTCCGGCTGAGCTACGGCGAGCTTGACATCGCCGTGCTCGACGTCGCCCGAGCTCTACTGTCGATGGGCGTTACGCCCGGCGATCGGGTGGCGATCTGGGCGCAGAACTGCTGGCAGTGGTGCGTCGCGACGCTGGGGGTCGCCGCGGCGGGCGCGGTGACCGTTCCGATCAACACCCGGTTCCGCGGTCGCGAGGCCGCGCAGCTCATCGGCGACAGCCAACCGGTGGCGCTGTTCACCACCACCGGATTCCTCGGAACCGACTATCCGTCGCTGCTGCGCGCGGTCGCGCCCGAACACGCCGGGCTCACCACGATCGTGATGAGCGGTGACGTCGCGCCCGGCGACCTGTCCTGGTCGGAGTTCCTGAGCCTGGGTGCCACGGTCACCGAGCGTGAAGCGATTGCGCGCCTCGAGGCGATCGGGCCCGACGACGTCAGCGACATCATGTACACCTCGGGCACCACCGGCTTCCCGAAGGGCGTTGTGCTGACCCACGGGAAGAATCTGCAGTCGCTGACGGCGCTGGGCGCTGGGCTCGCCATGGGTCCCGGCGACCGTAATCTGATCATCGCGCCGCTGTTCGCCCAGTTCGGCCTCCGTGGCGGCGTCTACATTGATCTGATCGTCGGCGCCGCCACCATCGTGGAAGCAGTCTTCGACGGTGAGCGCATCATCGACCTCATCGAGCGGGAGCGAATCACGTTGCTGCCCGGCCCTCCCACCATCCTCAGAGCCCTGCTCTCACCGTTGACCGACGGCCGCGACATCTCCTCGCTGCGCGTCGCGCTGACCGGATCGACGGTCATCCCGGAGGAACTCGTCACCGAGCTCATTGAAAAGCAGGTGTTCGCCCATGTCGTCCAAGGCTGGGGCCTGACCGAGGCCTGCGGCATAGTGTCGTTCTCCTCCCTCAGTGACACCCCTTCCCGGATCGCGACCTCCGCGGGCAAGGTGGTGGACCACCTGCAGGTGAAGGTCGTGGACTCCGACGGGGTCACGGTCCCCACCGGAAGCGTCGGCGAGCTGCTGGTCCGCGGATCAACCGTCATGAACGGCTATCTCGGTGACCCGGTGCACACCGCACGAGCCATCGACGCCGACGGGTGGCTGCACACCGGTGACCTCGGGTCGGTGGACGCCGAGGGGTACGTCCAGATCACCGGACGTACCAAGGACGTGGTCGTTGTCGGTGGCTTCAACGTCTACTCAGCAGAACTCGAGGCCGCCATCCGGACGCACGACGCCGTGCGTGAGGTCGCGGTCGTGGGGATGCCCGACGAGCGGCTTGGGGAAGTCGTCGCGGCGTTCGTCGTCGCCGAGCCCGGCGAGCCGCTCGATACGGGGGCCCTCACCACCTGGTGCCGCAGCGAGCTGGCCAACCACAAGGTGCCGCGGGCCATCGTCATTCTCGACGAGCTTCCGCTGAACAGCAGCCTCAAGGTCGACAAGCCACTGCTGCGCGAGCGGGCCGCAAGGCTGCGCACCGTCGCGTCCGAACCAGCGGGATGATCAGCAACCGGTTCCCGCCTAGTTGACGACGGAATGCGCGATGCTTCAACGCGTTTCCACACGGTGAGGCCGGGGCTACCCAGTTGCTCCTACAGCTGCGATGAGCCGCGATTGAGAAGCTGTTGCGAGATTATCTTGCGGTGAATCTGGCCGGTTCCTTCCCAGATATCGAAGATCTTCACATCTCGATAGCGCTTCTCGAACAAGTATTCGTCGGAGTAGCCGTCGGCGCCCAGCAACATGAGCATTCGTGCCGTGACGCGTTCCGCAAGGGGTGCCGCAAAGGCCTTTGCCGTGGATGCTTCGACTGCGAATGGCAACCCTTCGTCCAGGAGCCACGCCGCTCGGAGTGCCAGCAACCGTGCGCGGTGCAACTGTGCATTGAAGCGACCGAGCTCGATCTGGATGGCAGCCTTGCGGCGCGACGAGTAGCCGGAATCCGGGCCGATGAGCAACGGGGTCGCCTCGTCGATCGAGGCCTGGGCAATACCCACCGCGCTGGAGGCCACCTGATGGCGCGTGGTGTTCAGCGTCGCAAGTGCGTGACGAAATGTGGTAGGCCAATCCTGTTCTTGCCCAAGGCAATTCTCAAAGGGAACGACTACGCTGTCTAGCGCGAGTGCGGTCGTCAACATAGCCCGCATACCCAGTTTGGATTCGTTCGCCTTGACCACTTCGAATCCTGGCGTATCGCGTTCGACGACGAATGCCCTGATTCCGCGACTCCCTAGCTCGCGGTCGACCGTCGCGAACACGACGACATAGCCGGCCGACGCACCATTGGAGCAGAAGATCTTGTTGCCGTTGAGCACCCAGCCGTCATCGCTCCTTCTGGCGGTCGTTCTGATGGCGGCGGCGTCCGAGCCGGTGCCGGGCTCGGTCAACGCGAAGCCCGTTGGACCGTACTTCTTGATCGCCACGTCGCTGCGCCAGCGTTCGACTTGTTCTTCGGTGCCGAGTAGATCCACAACCTTCCCACCGATACCCAAGTCGGTGACGGTGACAAAGAGCGTATCCCCGTACATCCCGCTTTCGAAGGCTGTCGTCGCGGTGACGTATCGGCGATCGTGGTCCTTCGGGTCTTCGGAGGCGTCGATGAGGGCGTACCGACCCGAGGTGGTGTCTCCGATGAACGGCGCGTTCGCCAGCGCCTTGCGGGCTTGATCGGGGACACCATGGTCGGCATCGGCTTGCCGTGCCAGCGGCCGCAGTTCGGCCACCGACCATTCTCGGATCGTGTCGGCGAGTCGCCGGGTCTCTGGTGCAAGAGTGAAAGTCACGTCGAGCTCTTCCTGATTGCGGTTAACCGAAAAGGAGTGGGTCGTTGTCGATGGCAGCGAGCACGCCGGCTGCCCGATACCAGCGCTCCACCGGATGGTCGGTCAAGAAGCCGTGTCCACCAAGCGTATTGACACCGGTCACTGTCGCAGACAAGGCCGCCCTGGTAGCCGCGGCCACGACCTCGCCGGTTTCGCGCGCCAGCGCCGCGGGATCCATGGCGTCGCTCACCCGGAATGCCAGATCGAGGATTGCCGAGCGTGCACTTCGCAGCTCCATGTCAGCTTCGGCGAGTGGGAAGGACACACCCTGGTACGAGCTGATCGGTTGCCCGAAGGCCTGCCGTGTCGTCGCATACTCGGCCGCATACCTCACGGCGGCAGTTCCGGCCCCGACGGCAACGGCCGCGGTCGACAATCTTGCCGACGCGACGAGTCGGTCAACTGCCATTTCATTCGTCGCTGCCAGCAGTGAGCTCGCGGGCACGCACACCCTCGCGAGCTGAATGTTCCCTGTGTGAGCCGCATTTAGCCCGAGCTTCCCGGACTCCCGGTCATCGCGGGCGATCGCGCACCGAGCCGTATCCTCGCGATCGAGAACCACCGCCACGGTCCGATCGGAGGAACGACCGATGAGAACCGCGAAGTCGGCACGGCCCGGCCTGACCACCGCAATCTTTCGGCCAACCAGGGTCAGTTGGTCACCCGTCTGCGCGACGCTGGTGAGGTATTCGTCTGGCCCGCGTCCAAAACCCTCGTAGAGCCAAAGACTTCCCAAAGATGTTGCGCTTGACGCGGTTCCATTGACAATCGAGTTCCGTTGTTCGTCCGAGCCGAGCTGGCCGATCGCAAGCGCTGCGTGCGCACCCGACATGGTCTCGTACGCCACGCCAGGATCTCCGGTTCCGAGCTCTTCGGCAATGACGACCATTGCGACCGGATCGAGCGCCTGGTCCACATTCGAGTCCAGCGGTGACAGGATTCCGAGTTCGTCGAGCGAACGAGCGATGTGTGGCGGTATGAGCTGCTCGCGCTCCGCGCCCTCGGCGAAGGCCGACAACCGATCTCGCGCGAAGCTGCGAACAACGTCCCTGAGTTGTTCGACTTCTGGCGCCAATTCCAACTGAGTCAACCCAAGTCCAATTCAGTCATGTCGAGCGTCCTCTCCGCGCAGTGAATGCCGCGCGTGCCGATCACAACATGCGCTATGCGTTGCCCGTCATCGATCATTCCGAACGTCGGAACGCCGGCATGCCGAAGTTGCCTTCGCTCCCGCCGGGGTATGACCAGCTCAGATGTCCAGCACATGACGCGCCACAGCGTCCGCGAACTGCTTTGGCTGCTGCATCGGCCCGAAGTGATCGACACCACACAATGTGACTGGCGCCGAGCCGAACTGCGACGAGAGAACCTCCGTCGTCCGCCGCTGCAGCGCATCCGTCTCGGCGCCGGTGGCCAGCGTGACCGGACACGTGATCGCGTGCAGGCACCTGGCTGTGTCGTGGTCGTAGGAGCCAGCGTAGATTCGTGCCTCGGTTTCCGGTGTGCACTTCAATACGACCCCCGAATCCCCCGGCACGTCCGAGAATCCATGGCTCACGTACGCGGCGAGGACGGCGGCCTGGAACTGCGCCGTCGGCAGCTTGCCCGCGTAGTTCGCCAGGGCGTCCGGTCGCGACGGGAAGATAGCCCGCCTGCGGCTGGTCCTTTCGACCATCGCGTCACGAGCGGCCAGCAGCGAGTCCCAGCCCTGGTCGCCGATGTCGGTATGGACAGCCGGTTCGTAAAGGAACAGCCGCCGAAAGGTACCGGGTGCCTCGAGCTCAGCCATCAGCAAGGCGGCTCCGCCGAGTGAGTGGCCAACCCCGATGACTGCGCCACCGCCGAGAACTCGCGCCGCGGCGAGGACATCTCTGCCGAAGCCTTCCCACGTCAGATCGGAATCCGCCGGCAATGCCGAATCACCGTGACCCCGCAGATCAACGGCAACGCAATGAGCCCGATCGACCAGATGGTCCGCGACGGGTTTCCAGATCCACCCGTGCATCCCGGTGGCATGGGCGAAGAGCAGCACGGGGCCGTCGCCGCCAAAGTCATGAAGCACCGTCGTGATGCCATCTGGCCCAACGACTTTCGTTGCACCAGGCCGCAGTCCCGGCGCTGCGCTGCCAGCCGTCACTTCGCCTCCGATCGCGTCCCTGATACACCAGGCCGAATGATGCTGTCAGCGTGACAAGATACGAAGTCCGCGATCCCCGAGCGTGCGGGTCTTCCGGTACACGGAACACTACCCAGCGGTCAGCCATCAGCTCTGCCAAGTTGAGGCTTGGGTGCAACCCTGCATCGCATCTTCGTCCCGGTTTATGTCACTATGACGAACATCAGGCGATAACTTTTGGACTGTGACGAAACACCCGAGGTTTGACACATGACGACGAACACGACCGCTGTTGTCATCCAGCGCCCAGAAAGCACGGGCGAGCGATTGGTAAACGCTGCGCTCGAGGCCTTCTCCACCACCGGCTTCGAAGGCACGTCCGCGCGCCAGATCGAGCGCATGGCCGGTGTCGAGCGCGGCCTGGTCGGCTACCACTTCGGTTCGAAACAGGAGCTGTGGAACAGGGCCGTCGATTCGTTGTTCGATCGCTACATCGACGAGCTGGAGTCGCTGCGCAAGGCGCTCAGAGATGTCTCCAAACGTGAACGGGCCTCCGCGATGCTGATGGCCTACGCTCGCTTCAACGCCAGGAACCCGGAGTTCTTCCGCATTTTGGTCATCGAAGGTCACGTGAAGAGCGAACGCAGCGAGCGACTCGTTTTTCACCTGAGCCGGGCGATGGCAGTGTTCAGCGACTTAACAGAGATGTCCGTCGCCATTCCCACCGAGACCGCAATTCGCTGGTTCCAGGTCATCGGTGCCGCCGGTACGCTCTTCTCACTCTCGGTACACGCGGAGCAGACCTTCGGCGTTTCGCTGCACGATCCCGAATTCATCGATCAATTCGCTGCTTCCCTCGCGGCGATCGCCATGAAAGAGACCGCGCACCCGACCAACGAGTCAGATGCAGGACTCGGATACGTTCACTTCCTTGGCTGGAGCACCGACTCCGAGAGCAAGGAATCGTCCGCGTAACCAGGGGTAGACGAACCCGGTCACTCCGCCGTCGTTGACAAACCCAGGAGCGCGCCGCCGCCGAACGCGGTTTCGATCTCCCACCGCTATGAGTACTACCGGGCCAGATCGGACGCGGGTGCGGCCGTGGGGTCGGTGATGGTGCTCAGCAGCCGATAGGTCCGATCCGCCGGCGCAGTGTCGGTGTCGCCGCCGGCCAGGGTTACTCGATGACACGCACCGCGACGCCCCGGTCACCAGGAGGTATTGCGCCGCGCCGTGCCCGGATAGCCGAAGAACCTCTCGAAGGTCTCGTCATTGATGGGCTGCGCTCGGTTCCGGCGCGCACCCTCCTCCAGCGCCTCTAGGCGTGACCGCGCGGCAAGCAACGCCGCCGTGTCCGCTGGGGACGCCACCTCGAGCTCGTTGATTCGATCCCGTAGCGCCCGGACTTCGGTCTGCAACCGGGCGCCCGCTTCACCGAAGGTCAACAAATCGTGGTCGTCGTCCGCCGGGCGACGGACTGGCTCCTCGCTGTCGGGACCGTTCATGATCCATCCTCCCATCCACTAGTGAACCAACCCGTCAAGCATATAGTCTTTGGTGAACGTAAGGTCAGAAACAGGAGTCAGAGGGACACAGTAGGGAGACAAGAATGCCGTTGCAAGACCATCATCAGATCGTCTCGGTGGACGACCACCTCGTCGAGCACCCGCGGGTGTGGCAGGACCGGCTGCCCGCTCGGTACAGGGAATCCGGCCCACGGATCGCAGAGGTCGATGGCAGGCACCTTTGGCACTACGACGGCGAGATCCTCCCCGCCATCGGGCTCAACGCGGTCGCCGGAAAGCCCCGCGAGCAGTGGGGAATCGATCCGGTGCGCTATGAGGACATGATCCCCGGGTGCTACGACCCGGCCGCGAGGGTCAAGGACATGGATCTGGACGGGGTGCAGGCCGCGCTATGCTTCCCGTCCTTCCCTGGCTTCGCCGGAAGCACCTTCTTCCGGGCGAAGGACAGGGAGCTGGCGCACCTATGCGTGCAAGCCTGGAACGACTTCTACCTCGACGAGTGGTGCTCGACCGCGCCCGATCGATTCATTCCGCAGGGCATCATTCCGTTCTGGGACATCGAGCTCGCCGTCGCCGAGGCCAAACGGCTCGCCGCCAAGGGCGCGCGCACCATTTCCTTCCCGGACAGCCCGGTACCCGGCGGACTGCCCTCCTTCCACAGCGACCACTGGGACCCACTGTGGCAGGTCTGTTCTGAGGCCGAGATGCCGATTTCGCTGCACTTCGGCTCCGGCTCTTACGTGCCGGGCTTCTCCTTCAACTCCCGGCCGCTGAACGCGGCCAGCATTGTTGTGCCGGACGCCCCGTTCGCGGTGGCCATCGCGCTGTTTTCGTCCAACCTGATGTGGACGACAGTCGATCTGCTGTTCTCCGGCAAGCTGCAGAAGTTCCCGAAACTGCAGTTCGCGCTGGCCGAGGGCGGCATCGGCTGGGTGCCATACATCCTAGAGCGCTGCGACTACACCTGGGACCGGCACAGGTACTACCAGAACATCGACTTCGACACCCGGCCCTCGGACCTGTTCCGCCAGCACTTCTGGGGCTGCTTCATCGACGACGAACACGGGCTGCTCAACCGGCATCAGATCGGTATCGACCGGATCACCCTGGAGGTCGACTACCCGCATTCGGACTCCAACTGGCCGAACAGTCGCAAGCGAGCCGCCGAGGTGCTTGCCAACGTGCCTGACGACGAGGTCGAGATGATCGTGGAATCCAACGCTCGCCGGATGCTGCGCTTCCCCAGGGCAAGCTGATCGGGCCCCGGACAAACCTCCAGTGGGCCACGCGCAACTCGCCCGACCCGATCGCCATCGAGAAAATTGTCCGACTTGAGAAGAAGGAAACACGTTGTCAGAATAGTACCTCGGGAGACACACACGTCCTCCCCCCGGAGAGGACTGCGAAGTCACCGATCCCGACCGCCCGTTTACCGGAACTCGCCCTGGGCGGTACCTACACCTCGGAGGCCCTGAATGAAAGTGCACATCGACAGCACGGCATGCAGCGGACATGGCATGTGCTACGTCACGGCTCCCGGCATCTTCTCCGACGATGAGCAGGGCTACGGCCAAGTGATCGGGGATGGAGCGGTTCCACTGGAGCAAAACGATGAAGCCGAGAACAGCGTAGCGAGCTGCCCGGAGCGCGCCATCAGCCTCAGCTGAACCTGCCGGACCTCCAGTCCAAGCACCCCACTCCGCCCTCCCCTGCGGCCGTACCATCGAGCCCGATGCCACGCGATGAGATCTTGCGCCGAGAGGGATACGGGCCGACCAGCGCGGGTGTGGGCCGGCGCGGCGCCCACACCCGACAACGGATCATCGCCGAAGCGCTGCGACAGTTTGAGGTCCACGGTTACTACGCGACCTCTTTCAAGACCATCGCGAAGGCGATCGGTATCTCCCCGCCAACCTTGTACCAATACTTTGAGAGCAAACAGCAGATCTTCCGCGAGCTGTTGGAAGAATGCGGCCGGGCACTCGCCCGCCTAGTGCGGCGGATCGGTCCACTGGGACCGACGAAGATCGGCTTCGACAACCTGCACTGGTGGCTGGGTGAGTGGGCGTACACCTACGACAAATACGCCGCGATGCACGTGCAGTGGGCGATCATCAATGCCGCCGACAACCCGCTGCGGCCGATGGTGGCCGGATTCCTGGCGCGCTTCCACGAGCACATTGCCGAACGGTTGCGCACCGCTGAGTTCAACGAACTCGATCCGCTCGACGCGGCCAACGCACTGACCAGCACCGTCCATCGCTTTCTCTACCTCATACATAGTGATTTCGCCCCGCCGCGCGAGGACGACGTGCTGCTGGACGGGCTAGCGGCCGCGATGCAGTTGATGCTGTTCCCACAGACCCCGGGGAACGCATTGACCGCGATCATCGCCATACCTCCGCCACCGCTTTCAGAGGCCGGCCAGTGGGCGCATTTCGCCAACGTACGCAAACCGTCGAGCACACCCGGCACCGGCGCTGGCCGGCCTCTCCGTGAGGTCGGTCCCCGCGGAGAGGCCACCCGACGCATGATCCTTGACGAGGGGGCTCGGATGATCACCGAGCGGGGATATCACGAGACGAGGATCGATGACCTAATGGCCGGAATGGGCCTGTCGCGTGGAACGTTTTACAAGAACTTCCCCGAGAAGATAGATCTGCTGCTGGAGCTCGCCGAGGAATGTGCGAGCGCCTTCGAGTGGCTCGCCGCCCGGTTTGCCGCCATCGATCCGAACCGCGACGTCCGCGGCCAACTGCGCGACTGGCTGCACGATTACCTGCCGGTACGCGCTCGCTACTTCGGTGTCATCGCGGCCTGGCTAGCTGGATCATGGACCGACCCCCGGCTGATGCCTACCGCGACCCGCGCAGTCGGTGCCCAACACCAGGCCGTGATCGAGGTTTTGCGCCAACTCGGCCGCAACTACCCCTTCGACTCCGCCGTCGCGGCGACCGTGATGAGTTCGATGCTGGAGCGGCTGCCCGCCACGCTGTTCGAGACTCGCGTCCGATCGCAGCCGGAGACCGCCGAGGTGATGGCCGCGCTGATCGACCGTGCCCTGTTCAGCACCGGCGGCTAGTGCCCGCGTAACGGAATGACGTGTACTCGCGGTTCTTGTTGTTGTCCAAGACGTTTCCGGAAGCCTCGCTGAACATCTGCACCTTTGCGACGCTCTCGACTGCCGACCCCGGACCGCCCGTTTCAATGGCGTTGAGCGCTACTCGCCCCGCAGCAGCGATTTCGCGATACCGCGGATCTGCATTTCGTCGCTCCCGGCGTAAATCTGCAGGACCTTGGCGTCACGGGCGAGTTGCTCGACAAAGTATTCACTCATGTAGCCGTTGCCTCCGTGCACTTGCACCGCCTCCAATGCGACCTCCATCGCGGCGCGCGCGGAGTACAGCTTCATCGCCGAGGCCTCCCTGAACGTCACGCTGCGGCCGGACGTCAGCGACTCGATGTAGAAAAAGAGCAGGTTCTGCACGTTGAGGCGGGCGACCTCCATCCGCGCCAGCTTGTCCTGAATCAGCTGGAACTCGCCGATCGGCTTGCCGAACTGCACCCTGGTCTTGGCGTACGCGACGGACAGCTCGAGACATCGCTCGATGATGCCGAGCGCTGTCGCCGCGATACTGGCCCGCTCGGACGCGAACGCCCCTCGCGCCGACTTCCGTCCGCCCGTCGCCTCGCGCGGACCGAGCCCGGCGGACAGAGCGGCCTCTTCGCCCAGCAGCCGGTCCATCCCGACCCTTACGTCCGACAAGAACAGCTCACCTGTCGGGGAAGAATGCATACCCATCTTCCGCAGCGGCCCGGTTTGCAACAGTCCCTGCATGCCCCGGTCGAGCACGAACGAGACGATCGGCCGGCGCTGGTCGTCTGCGCCCGTGTCCACCTTGCACACGAAGACGATCGTGTCGGCGTACGGCCCGTTGGTGATGAACGTCTTGCTGCCGTTCAGGACGAACTCGTCGCCGTCGCGGCGAGCGGTCGCACGCATGCCACCGAACGCGTCCGAGCCGGACCCAGGTTCGGTGATCGCCCACGCGCCGACCTTGCGCAGGGTCATCAAATCCAGTGCCCATCGCCGCTTCTGCTCGGGGGTACCACTTTTCAGGATCGCACCTGGCGTCACGTTCGCCGACACGCCCATCGCCGTGACCATGCCCGGCGCGGACCGCGAGAGCTCGATAATGGGCAGCAGCACCATGGCGATCTCCTGTGGGTCACGCCGCCGTCCCCCGGAGCCCTGGTCCCGCTCAAGCGAGCCACGGAACCGCTCCTCCGCGATCTCGTCCAAGCCGAACGTGACGTAAAGCTTGCGGAGCAGGTCGTACGGCGGAAGCTCCCCCGACTCGAGCTCCTCCCGGTGCGGCTGGATTTCCGCGAGGACGAACTTCCTCAGAAGCTCCCGCATCATCTGCTGCTCATCTGACCAATCGATCATGTGTGCTCCTGATCTCGAAGGTGACCGGACGACGCCTCGCCGGTACGCCCGGTCCGAGACGGCCGACGCGCCCGCCCGCCGAACATCCCGGCCGACACGTCGGTGGCCGGGCAGGCGGAGCAGCTCAGCATCCTCTCGCTGTCGATCCACAGATGATGCTCACCGTGCCTCTCGACGCGACGGCCCAGCTGTTCGAGCACAACGGGCTGGTCCTCCCCGAACCTCGAGTAGACTAGCTGCAGGACGTCATACATATATGTGGGAACACATCGTTGCACGCTGCCAAATCGCTTGCAACTGACGACGTTCTGGCGGGCACCCGGCCGGGAGTTCCGTCCCAGGCAGCCGACCGGGAGGAGAGTGGGCATGGAACTGAAGTCGGGATCGCGGTGGCGCAGCACGGTGTGCGATGGCGAGGTCGTGGTCGTGAGGACCGCCGCCGGGGACATCGATTTGCGATGCGGCGGATTGCCCATGCTGGCATTCGATGCCGGTGCCGATGGCGGGCGGGTGCCGCCTGCTGCAGATCGGCGGACGGGCGCCGTGCTCGGCAAGCGCTACACCGACCGAGAGGGCGCCGTGGAAGTGCTCTGCACAAAGGTCGCCACCGGCACCCTCACCATCGGAGACGAGGTCCTCGACGTGAAGGCCCCCAAGCCGTTGCCGGCGTCGGACTGACGTGCCTGAAACAACGACGTCCCATGAGGACGGATGCCGGTCCATGCCCATGTCCCCCCAGGTGAGGTACGACGTCGAGGACCACGTCGCAACTGTGACGCTCGACAGGCCGGACCAGCTGAATGCGTTCACTGCGCAGATGGTGCAAGAGTGGCTGGACATCTTCGACCGCATCGACGCCGACGACGACGTCCGGGCGGTGATCGTGACCGGGAGCGGACGGGCGTTCTGCGCCGGCGCAGACCTCTCGCGCCGAGGCGCGGAGCCGCCCGCACCGATGCCGTTCCAGTCGCGGACGGGCCCGCCCCGTGACAACGGTGGGTTCGTGACACTGCGCGCCTACGACTGCCGCAAGCCCGTCATCGCCGCCATCAATGGCGCGGCCGTCGGCATCGGGTTGACGATGACGCTGCCGATGGACATTCGGATCGTCGCCGACGACGCGAAGCTCGGCCTGGTGTTCGGGGCCCGCGGCATCGTGCTCGATGGAGGATCAAGCTGGTTCCTGCCGAGGGTGGTCGGGATCAACCAGGCCCTCGAATGGTGCCTGACCGGTCGGGTCTTCGGGCCGCAGGAGGCCCTTGCCGCCGGCCTGGTCCGCAGCGTGCATCCGGCGGCCGAGGTACTGCCCGTCGCTCGTCGGATCGCCGGAGAGATTGCGGCGTCTGTCGCACCCGTCTCCGCTGTGCTGATCCGCCAGCTGCTCTGGCGCATGCTCGGCGAGGCGCGGCCCTATGAAGCCCACCTGCTGGAGTCGCGAGGCAATGCGCAACTGCGGCGGACCGCCGACGCCGCCGAAGGCGTGCGGTCCTTCATGGAGCGTCGGGCACCGCACTGGACCATGAAGCCCAGCGAGGACCTGCCGGGCTGGTATCCGTGGTGGCCCACCGAGCAGCGATGAGCCCGCGGCCGATGAGCCATCCCGCCGCTTCCCTTTTTTTCCTCTGCACGGTTGGCACCTCCCCCATTCATTCGCCCCGCCATTTCGCCGAGCCGAAAGCGATCGCCTATATACCTGCCTATCGTCGGGCGTGTATTATTGCGTCGACTCGGGTGATGCCGAGAACCGGCCTCGGCCGACGGCCCATTGGAGTGCATGCATGACGAACTACCGCTTCCTGATCTACGAGCGCATCGATGACGGCCTGATCGTCAAGATCACCCTCAACCGGCCCGAGTCGCGCAACGCACAGAACCGCGGGCTCCTCGTCGAGTTGGACGACGCATTCGCCCGAGCGGAGCGCGACGACCAGGTCAGGGTCGTGATCCTGGCCGGGGCGGGACCCGTCTTCTCCGCCGGACACGACCTCGGTTCAGACGAGTGGCTCTCCGAGCAGGGCTCCGGACCGGGTGCACACCCGTCCTACGCGATCAACGGCGGGACTCGAAGCGGGACCGAGAAGCGGCTCCTGCAGGAATGGCACTACTTCTTCGAGAACACGAGGCGCTGGCGGGACCTGCGGAAGATCACCATCGCCCAAGTACACGGCAACGTCTATGCCGCAGGCCTGATGTTGGCGTGGGCGTGCGACCTCATCGTGGCAGCGGAGAACACCCGGTTCGCCGACGTCGTCGGTGCCCGGATGGGGATGTGCGGCGTCGAGTACTTCGCGCACCCGTGGGAGTTCGGCCCCCGCAAGACCAAGGAACTGATGCTGACGGGCGACGCGGTCGACGCGGAGGAGGCCTACCGGCTCGGCATGCTCACCCGTGTGTTTCCGGCCGACGAACTGACCGAGAGCACCGTCGCCTTCGCCCGGCGGATCGCCGACCTCCCGACGATGACCGCACTCCTGGTCAAGGAGGCGGTCAACCAAACGGTCGACAACATGGGCTTCCAAAACGCGCTCGCGGCGTGTTTCAGCATCCACCAGATCAACCACGCGCACTGGGCGGAGGTCCACAAGGACAGCGACCGCGCCGGGGCGCGAGAAGAAGACGGCATGCCGGGGTGGAAGTCGGCCCCACCGATCGTCTTGGCGTCGAAGTCGCGGCCTAGGTCGGACTGATGGTGAACATGCACATCGAGGAGAGGGTCTGAAGTGATGAACAACAACGGCACAACGAGGCAACCGATGCAGGATGTGAAGGTGCTTGAGGTCGCGCAATACACGTTCACGCCCGCCGCGGGTGCGATCCTGGCCGATTGGGGCGCTGACGTGATCAAGGTCGAGCACGCCGAGATGGGCGACGCGCAACGCGGGATCGAACTCGGTGCCGTCTCTCCTCGGATCGGGTCGTTCAAACCACTCATGGAACACCCGAACCGCGGCAAGAAGAGCGTGGGGCTTGCGTTGGAGCACCCCGACGCCCGGCAGATACTGCTTGAGCTGGTGGCCTCCTCAGACGTGTTTCTGACGAACTTCCTGCCCGCAGCCCGGCGACGCCTCGGCATCGACGTCGACGACATTCGGGCGGCGAACCCGTCGATCATCTACGTGCGCGGCAGCGCCTACGGGCCGAAGGGGAAGGAAGCCGAACGGGGCGGCTACGACGGGAGCGTCTTCTGGTCCCTAGGCGGCCTGGCGATCGCGGCAACGCCCCGCGACGCGCCCCGGATGATTCACATGCCCTCCCCGGCTTTCGGGGACTCGATAGGGGGTATGACTCTGGCCGGCGGCATAGCCGCCGCGCTCTACATGCGGGAGAAGACCGGCCAGCCCAGCGTCGTCGATGTGTCGCTCATGTCGATGGGGGCGTGGGTCACCGGCCTTGCCCTGAACAACGCCCTGCTTACCGAGTCGGTGCCGCAGCGGCCGCTGGCTGCAGGCCCGCACAACGTCCCTGCGAACCCCATAGTCGGAGACTTCCCGACCGCCGACGGCCGGTGGGTCACCCTCACCCTGCTGCAACCAGGCAAGTTTTGGCCCGAGGTGTGCAAGCGCCTCGAGATCGAGCACCTCACCGACGACCCGCGGTTCGACAGCGCGCAGAAGTTGATGGAGCACGCCGACGAGGCGGGCGCGCTGATCAGCGAGGCTTTCCGGAAGCGCACCCTCGTCGAGTGGATGGAGCGGTTCGCGGGTTTCGATGGGGTGTGGGCGCCCAATCGTGACTGGCTCGAGGCGGCACGGGACCCGCAGATGCGCGCCAACGGGTACATCGTGCCGGTCGTCGATGCGGACGGTGTGCAGCGGGAGCTCGTCTCGAGCCCCGTGCAGTTCGACGAGATCCCGTTCGATCTGAGGCGGGCGCCGCAGTTCGCCGAACACACAGACGAGGTGGTGTCCGCACTCGGTCGCTCCACCGATGAGCTGATCAAGCTCAAGCTCGAGGGAGCAATCTCGTGAGCGGCGGTCGGGTGGGCTGGCCTCGGGCTCACCGTGGCGGAGCCGGCAATCGAAGAGGGCGCCCGGGTGGCGCTGCTCGCCGGGATGTGGGCGGCCGGGAGGCCGCGGCGCGCAAGGTCGGCGCCCCAGCCTTGCCGATCCCTCGCCGATGTCGATGTCATGCACGCGCGCTCGCTCGCAGCCCAGGGCACCTAGAGAAAGAGTTCAAGACCATCGGAAATCTCGGATTCGGCCATGAGGACAAGCCCGCCGTGCTAATCAGCGGCGCATTGGGCATTGGCGCTACGACTGCCGAGGCACTCGGTGAGATCGGCGTGACGGGGGTCGGACGATGAAACTCGACGTCGCCGGGCGCTGTTACCTGCTCGTCGGTGGGACGGCCGGCATGGGACTCGCCACGGCAGCGGTGCTGGCTGCCAGTGGCGCCGACCTCGTCTTGGTCGGTCGCGACGAGGACAAGGCGACGGCGGCGGCCGCCTCGCTCGCGAGCTCGCACGGTGTCCAGGCCGTCGGCCATGCGATCGACGTCAGCCTCGGCGCCGAACACGCCCAGCGGGCGGTCGATGCGACGCTCGAGGCCTTCGGGCGCATCGATGGGATCGGCATCACCTCGGGCACCTCGGTCGAGGCGCACCAGTCGCTCGAGGATGCGAGCGACGCCGACTGGCTGATCGCCTTCAACCAGATCCTCATGGCCACCGTCCGCGTCGTGCGGGCAGCGCTTCCTTCGATGATCGATGCCGGCGGCGGGACGATCGTCACCACCTCCGCGTACTCCATCAGGAACACCACCGGTGCGCGGGTGCCGTACACGACCCTCAAGGCGGCGATTCCGGTCTTCACCAAGGACGTCGCGAGGACTTACGGGCACAGGGGTATCCGCGCGAACTGCGTCTGCCCAGGTGCCATCGGCACCGAGCAGGCCAAGCAGCGTGCCACGGAGATGGGCGCGTTAGCGGCCGACGTCTCATACGATGAAATCCTCAAGCACGGCAAGATCGACGTGGCCGCCGGTCGAACGGGGCGACCCGACGAAGTGGGCGAGCTCATCGCCTTCCTGCTCGCGCCACACGCCACCTACCTGACCGGCGCAACGATCAATATCGACGGCGGGACCAACTTCTGATGGCGCCGCTCCGTCCTCCAGCGCGCGGTGGCGCCACGGCTGATCGGGGGCACATGGACCTCGACCTCGACGACGACCAGCGGCTCTTCGTGGAGACCACCCAGCGCTTCCTCGCCGACACCTGCTCCCCTGCCGAGGTGCGCCGGCTGGCAGAGGAAACCGACGGGTTCGACACCGGCTGGTGGCGCCAGGCGGCGACGTTGGGATGGACATCGCTGCTCGCTCCCGCAGCGTTCGGCGGCGGCAGCATCTCCGGCGAGGGCGTGTTCGAACTCACCCTCCTCGCCTTCGAGATGGGACGCCACGTTGCGCCAGGCCCGTTCATCGGGACGAACGTGGTCGTGGGGGCGCTGGCGCAATCAGGAACTGCTGACCAGCAGCGCGCCCACCTGCCCGGTCTGCTCGAGGGATCGGCGATCGCGGCATGGTGCCTCGGGGAGGCGGGTTGGCCGTTCGGGATCCCCGGCGTGCAGGTTCGAGACGGTAGTCCGGGTGACTCCCTCGTCCTGTCGGGGCGAACGTCACCGGTCCCGTACGCCGCCGTCGCCGACATCTTCCTCGTGACGGCACGCATCGGCGATGGCGTCGTCCAGCTCCTGGTGCCGGCAGCGACGCCCGGCGTGACCGTCGAACGGTTGGGGTCGATAGACCTCGTGCGCCGTTTCGGGGCCGTCACGTTCGATGACGTCGAAGTCCCAGCCTCCGCCGTTGTCGGCGACGGGGACGCCGCGGGCGACGTCGAGCGCCAGACCCAGCTCGTGCTCGTTCTTCACTGCGCCGAGACGGTCGGTGCTCTGGGGCAAGTCTTCGACCGCACCCTTGACTGGTCCTTCGATCGCCTCTCGTTCGGGCGGCCACTGGCCTCCTACCAGGCGCTCAAGCATCGGCTCGCCGACGACAAGACCAGGCTGGAGGCATGCAAGGCCACCGCCACCGCCGCCGCCCGCTCCCTCGAGGACCCTGGGGGTGACCCGGTGCGCCTCACGCGGGTGGCGAGCACGTACATCGGCGACCACGCCACCGAGGTGATGCAGGACTGCGTGCAGCTCCACGGCGGGATCGGCGTGACCTGGGAACACGACCTCCACCTGTTCCTCCGCCGGGCCGCGGTGAATCGCATGTCCTTCGGCCAACCGCACGAGCACCGCGAGAAGATCGCCGAGCTGATCGGCATGGGGAGCCCGACGTGACTCAGGGGCAAGACCTCGAATCGTTCCGCGCGAACGCTCAGGCTTGGCTCGCGTCGAACATGTCCCCGCTCGCGGGCAACCCCGACGCCGACGGCGCGGCGGCACCCACGTCCGAACAGGTGGCCCTGGCGAGACGACTGCAACGCCAACTTTACGAAGGAGGCTTCGCCGGGCTTGCCTTCCCCAGCGAATACGGGGGACGGGGGCTCACCGCGGAGCACCAGCGGGTGTTCAACCAGGAGTCCGCACACTACGAGATGCCCCTGCTCTTCAACGTCCCGACGTTGACGATCATCGCCCCGACGCTGCTGGACTTCGGGACCGAGGAGCAGAAGCGACGGCACCTGCCGGCGATCTTGCGAGGCGACGAGCTGTGGGTCCAGTTGCTCTCGGAGCCATCGGGCGGATCCGATCTCGCCGGCGTAATCACCCGCGCAACGCGCAACGACGAAGCCTGGGTGCTCAACGGGACGAAGGTTTGGAGCACTGGGGCACAGCACTGCGACGTCGCGCTATGCCTCGCTCGATCCGATTGGGATGTTCCCAAACACCAAGGCCTCACGATGTTCATCGTCAAGATGGATCAACCGGGGGTCGTCGTCGAGCCGATCCGGACGGTCAACGAGACGAGCGATTTTTGCCAGGAGTACCTCGACGATGTCGTCCTGCCCGCTGATGGCGTTCTCGGGCAGCCGAGCGACGGTTGGAGCGTCGCATCGCGCCTCCTGGCTTACGAGCGCGAGGCGGCCAGCGGCGGCTCCAAGTTCTTCAGCGGGTTCAACAAGCGAAGCGGCCCGCAGGAGGACCTCTTGCAACTCGCGCGGGCCACGAACCAGTCCGCGGACCGACGGGTGAGACAGCTCGTTGCTGATGCCCACGTCTACGACATCGTGCAGCAGCAACTCGTCGATCATCTCGAGCAGGCGATCCAGACCGGGCGCGCGGCGCCACTGGCGGGTTCCATCCTCCGGCTCCACGGCACCATGCGGCACACGCGCAGGACTGACATCGGGTTCGAGATCGCTGGCAGTGGTGCAGTCGCGTGGCGCGAGGGCGAGCGGGCGGCGGGCGTCCCCGGCCGGGCGTTCTTGTGGCGGCAGGCGGCGTGCCTGGCGGGTGGGAGCACCGAGATGCAGCGCAACATCATCAGCGAGCGCCTTCTTGGCATGCCTCGCGAATTCGCCGAGGACCGGGAGCGGCCGTTCAGGGCAGTGCGCATCAACGTTGGCGCAACATCTGACGCACGGTCGCCCGCCAAGAAAGGAGGAAGTCGTGACGAATGATTTGGGGGCGCCGGCACAACCGCTCGCCGGGCTCCGAGTGCTGGAGCTCGGACAGATCTACAACGGACCGTATTGCGGTCTGCTGTTCGCGCACCTCGGCGCCGAAGTGATCAAGATCGAGGCGCCCCGCGGCGAGCTGCTGCGGTTCCGGGCCGACCCCTCCGTCGAGTCCCGTGAGTTTCTGATGCTGAACAGCTCGAAGCAGAGCCTCCCGCTCGACCTCAAGTCCGAGACGGGACGCGCAGTCTTCCTCGACCTGGTCGAACGGTCGGACGTGGTGATCGAGAACTTCAGCGTCGGGGTCATGGACCGGCTCGCACTCTCCTACGACCGGCTCAGGGCTCAGAACCCACGCATCGTGTACGCCCGGGGGACGGGCTACGGGGCCGAGGGTCCGCATGCCAACCTCCAAGCGATGGACCTCACCGTCCAGGCCATCGCCGGTGTCATCAGCAGCACCGGCTTCGCCGACGGCCCGCCGGTCAAGACGGGGCCAGCCTTCGCTGACTTCATCGCTGGGGTACACCTGTTCGCCGGCGCGGTCGCTGCGTTGTACCAACGCGACCGAACTGGGGAGGGGTCGCTCGTGGAGACTGCGATGTACGACGCCGTGTTTCCGACCCTCGCGTCGCCGCTGTCGGCCTGCCTAGCCCGAGATGACGTCCCTGAGCGGGTCGGGAATCGGCACAGCGGACTGAGCGTCGCCCCGTACAACATCTACGCGGCCAGCGACGGCTACGTCGCCATCTTCTGCGTGTCGAACAGACACTGGCGGCGACTCGCGCAATGCATGGGCCACCCAGCGCTCCTCAACGACGAAAGGTTCACCACGCCGTACTTGCGCGCCCGCCACATGGACGAGATCGACGCCGCGGTCGAAGCCTGGACGTCGACGAAGAGCCGGGCCGAGGTGTTCGAGCGGCTGGCCGCAGCGGAGGTCCCGGGCGCGCCGGTGCAGACCGTCGAGGAGGTGGCCCGCGACCCACACCTGGTGGGCAATGGCATGTCCCAGACCGTCGAGCACCCCGTGCTCGGCAGCACCGTGGTGCCCGGATCGGCAATACGCTTCCCCGGCAGCCCGCCCATTTGTCGGCTCGCCCCGCGCCTGGGCGAACACACGCGAACAGTCCTGCGGAACGTGTTGGGATACGACGACGCCACGATCGACGGTCTCGCCCACGACGGCGTCGTCACGATACGTGAGGAGGAGCCGGCGGGCTCCTCCATGGAACAGTGACTGTGCGCTCGACGCCCAAGATTGCGATGCTGACGTGCACCTTTCGGTGATGCTCGACATGGTGGAGAGCGGGTTCGAGGGCCGCTGGCTGCTCGGCACCCGCGACCGGCCACTTACCGGACCGGAGTTCGCGGGGCTGGCGCGGCGGGGTGCGGCGACGCTCGGCGGCGTAGGCAGCGTCGTGTACGCCGGCGAGAACCACCCCCTGCTCCCCGTTGCCCTCTTCGCCGCGGTTTGCGCTGGCGTGCCCTTCGTACCGGTGAACTACCGCGTGGACGACAAGCAATTGAACGCCTTGATCGCCGACCAGCCCGGTGCCCTCGTCCTCACCGACCGCGCAACGGCCTCGCGTGTGACGGGCACCGCGATGCGGGTGTTCGACGACTGGCTCGCCGAAGCGCACGCTACGACGCCGGCAGAGCCCGTCCCAGGGTCCGACGACGATGTGGCCGTCGTCCTGTACACGAGCGGGACCACCTCGGCGCCGAAGGCGGCGCTCCTGCGCCATCGACACTTGGCGGCGTATCTCATGGGATCGGTCGAGTTCGGATCGGCGAGCCCGGACGAGGCGATGCTCGTCGCTGCGCCGCCCTACCACATTGCCGGCATGGCCAACCTGCTGTCGAACCTCTACGCCGGTCGCCGGCTCATTTATCTCCACTCGTTCGACGCCGCGACGTGGCTGGAGATCGTCCGCGCCGAGCGCATCACCAACGCCATGCTGGTGCCGACCATGCTGGCCAGGATCATCGACGAACTGGACGGGGCGGTCGCTGGCACGCCCACCCTGCGTACTCTGTCGTACGGCGGCGCGAAGATCTCCGGAGGCGTCCTCCGTACAGCGCTCGCCGCCTTCCCCACCACCGGCTTCTCAAACGGCTACGGCCTGACCGAGACCAGCGCGACCATCGCCGTCCTCGGCCCAGAGGACCATCGCGCCGCCGTCGAGTCCGACGATCCCGACGTGTGTCGCCGGCTGTCCTCGGCCGGCCGGGTCCTGCCGTCGGTCGAGGTCCAGATCCGTGACGACGACGGCAGACCGCTCGACTCACGGAGGTCGGGGATGATCTTCGTGCGTGGCGAGCAGATCGCCGGCGAGTACGCGACCGGCAGCGCCCTCGATGGCGGCGGGTGGTTCTGCACCCGCGACCGCGGGTGGGTCGACGAGGACGGCTACCTGTTCATCGAGGGTCGCGCCGACGACACCATCATCCGCGGCGGGGAGAACATCGCTCCGGCGGAGATCGAGGAGGCCCTGCTTCGACACGCTGGTGTCGCTGGCGCGTGCGTAGTGGGTATCCCCGACGAGGAATGGGGCGAGCGGATCGCCGCGGTCGTCGTCCGTGCTGCGGGGTCGGACGTGACCGAGGACGAACTCCTGCGCAACGTGCGGACCGTGCTCCGCGGGGCCAAGACGCCGGACACGATCACCTTCCGCCACGAGTTGCCTCACAGCGAGACAGGCAAGCTCCTGCGGCGGGTCGTCCGCCAGGAACTCCTCTCGGCGGTCGGGGGCCCCGACGGTCGGCGGTGACCGTTGCGCGGGCCGCCCGGTCCCACGGTTGGGAGCCGGCGCCTCCACCTCAGCGGCCACCTGTGTCCGAGATCGATCCGGTGGCGGTAGATTATCCGGCAAACCACGTCGTACCGAGCGGCGGGAGGAGAGGGATGTCCCCCACGTCGAACACATACGCAGCGCTCGCATCGTCCATCGAGACCGAGCTGGCGATCCTCGTCCGCCTCCTCGAGTACCAAAGCCGTCGCGCAGCAGCCTACGGCGAGCTCGACCGAACGAGCTACCTCGTCGCCAGGACCCTCGAAGTGGCAGGGCCGGTGAGCATCCAGGACATGGCCACAATCCTCGGCTTGGAACCGACGACCGTCACACGGAAAATCTCGAAGATGGAGCGCGGCGGCTTCATTCGCCGATCCGTGGACGATGAGGACCGTCGCCGAAGCATGGTGTCCCTGTCGCCCAAGGGCGTCGATGCCGTGCAGCGGCTGCAGGCTCATCGCGACGCGCGGATCGAGGCACTGGTGCGATCCTGGCCGCTGGACGACGTGCGCACCTTCCGCCGTCTTTTCGGAGAGTTCAACCGCGCCTTGGCCAGCCACGCGGACGAGATCGAACTCAAGCCAGGCGCCTGGGAGTACCCGGCTCCGACGCTTCCCGAGCTGATGCGCATGCTGCACAGCGAAAATGGCGAGGGTATGACCGACACACAGGGCTGACCTGACCCGGTCGACAGCGCGTCCCCGGCGCACCGAGAATCGCGCGACGGACTCGCGACAACACCGGCCAATGTAAACTGCCTATCGTCCTACAGGTATAGTCGGGCATACCGCAGTACGGAGGAGCATGTTCTCTCGTCGACGTGACGGTGACACGGGTGGCTCGAGGCATCGCGGAGCCCGGCGAGGGCACTGATGCAGGCGACCCGGGCGGGCGAAGGATCAGTCAAACAGGAGGTCCCAGCCGTGACGATCGAGACCAACAAGCTTCTGATCGACGGTAGCCTCGTCGACGCGAGTGACGTTGCGACGTATGACAATGTCAACCCCGCCACCGAGCAGGTTCTCGGGCCGGCACCGGACGCGTCCGCCGCCGACATGCAGCGGGCCATCGCGGCCGCCCGGCGTGCGTTCGAGCAGTCGGGCTGGGCGGAGGACGCCTCCCTCCGGGCGAAGGTCCTCGCCCAGCTGCAGGACGCGCTGCGAGACGCGTCACAGGAACTGGGCGAGATCATCGTGTCCGAGACCGGTGCCCCGGTGAGCCTGCTGAGCGGACTCCAGTTCGCGTGGGGCCTCGACTTCGTCACGACCTACACCGATCTGGCCGCCTCCTATGACTACGAGCGCGAACTCTCAGGCGGCCACACCTTGGCAGACGTTCGGCGGATTGTGCGGCGCGAGCCTGCCGGGGTCGTTGCGGCCATCACGCCCTGGAACTATCCGTTCTTCCTGAACCTCGGGAAGACCTTCGCTGCGCTGTCCGCCGGATGTTCGGTAGTCCTGAAGCCTGCGCCCGAGACGCCCTGGACTGCCACGGCACTCGGTGCCATCGCCGCCCGGGCCACCGATCTCCCCCCGGGAATTCTGAACGTGGTGACGACCGCCGACAACGGTGTCGCCGAGCTCCTCACCACGGCCCCCGAAGTCGATGTCGTCAGCTTCACGGGCTCGACGACGACCGGTCGCCGGATCATGGCGAACGCCGCCGATACGGTGAAGAAGGTCACGCTCGAGCTTGGGGGTAAGTCGGCGGCCATCCTCCTCGACGACGCCGACTTCGACAGAGCGGTGCCCTTTTTCGCCAGCGCGTCGTGCCGGCACGCCGGTCAGGGGTGTGGCCTCAACACCCGGCTGCTCGTTCCACGAGCCCGCCTCGACGAGGCGGTCGAGATCGCCCGGGCCACGATGGAGGGAGTTGCCTACGGCGATCCCCGCGACCCGGCGACGACGATGGGTCCCGTCATAAGCCGGCGACAGATGGATCGCGTCCTCTCCTACATCGAGATTGGGAAGCAGGAGGGGCGACTGGTGACCGGAGGTGGGCGGGCCGAGCAGTTCGACAAGGGCTTCTTCATCCAGCCCACGCTGATCACCGACATCGATCCGAGCGCGCGGGTGTGCCAGGAGGAGATCTTCGGCCCCGTGCTCGTTGTCATTCCGTTCGACGGCGACGACGCCGCGGTGCGAATCGCGAACGACTCGATATACGGCATCAGCGGGGCGGTCGAGAGTGCCGATCTCGATCGGGCGTTGGGCGTGGCCAGGCGAGTTCGGACGGGGACTTTCTCCGTGAACGGTGCGCCCTGGCTGGCCAGCACGTCGCCCTTCGGCGGCTACAAGCAGAGCGGCGTAGGTCGAGAGTGGGGCGTCGAAGGGTTCGAGGAGTTCTTGGAGACGAAGACCATCGCCTATCCGACGTCAGGCGATCGCCCGTCCCACCGCACCGCGCCCGCCGATGGCGCCTGAGCCAGCCGCGTCGCCCGAGCCGGCGTCTCCACCTGCACCGACCCCGGACCACCTCACCGAAATCTTCTGGCAGATGGTACGAGCCCACGAGTTGTGGATGCAACGCTGTATCGCCTGCGGCCATTACCTGCACCATCCGAAGCCGATGTGCCGGTTCTGCGGCGGAGGCGAGCTGCATTGGGAGCCGGTATCGGGACGAGCGACGCTGTATAGCTGGACAATTGCCACCCGCAGTTTCCAGCCGTACTTCGGGGCGAAGGTCCCTTACACGATCGGCGTCGTCGAGCTAGTGGAGCAGACCGGCCTCATGTTCCTGACCCAGATCGTCGACTGTCCCGAGGAACTCCTGGCAGCGGGCATGGATCTCGCGGTGACGTTCCGCGCCCTGTCGGACACCGTCACGCTGCCCTTCTTCAAGCCCGTCAACACCGAAAGTCTCAGTCGATGATGATTACGCCTCGACGCGTGGCGATCTGCGGGGTCGGCTACTCGACGGTCGGGCGTCGCCTGGGACTGTCGGTCAACGACCTGGTGATCCAGGCGACGAACGCAGCGCTTCACGACTCGGGTCTCGACCGCAGCTCGATCGACGGCTTGTGTTCGGTCGGCAGCGAGACCCTCGACGACGCCTGGACACTGGGCATCGCGCCGCTGAACTGGTTCCACACCGCCTCGGCTGCTGGCCCTGCCTTCGCTCCGGCGGCGCTCAGTGCCATCGCCGCGATCACCAGCGGCTTTTGCGAGACGGCGATCGCCCTGCGCATCATTCAGCAGCAACCCAACAGCGCGCAGCTGTTACAGGGTGGGTCGAACTCTCCGGCCGCCGCCCGCCTAGCGGCCACCAGCGACAAGCGCCAGTTCTCGACTCCCTTCGGCGCTGGCAACCCCGCGCAATTCGGCGGCTTGATGATGCAGCGATACATGATCGAGTACGGGACCACCGAGGAACAGTTCGGCGCGCACGCCGTAGCCCAGCGGTCGCACGCCATGCTCAACGAGGACGCGCTTCTGCGCGACCCGCTCTCCCTCGACCAGTACCTGGCGTCGCCTTTCGTCTCGAAGCCGCTGCGCCTGCTTGACTGCGACTATCCGTGTGACTCCGGCTCAGCCGTCATCTTCACGACCGAAGAGCGGGCACGAGACCTCCGCCAGCCGGTGGTGCTGGTCGAGTCCTACGCCCTGTCGGCAATCCGAGACCAGAACTTCGAGATCATGGCCGACATGGTGCGGACAGCACCGGCGCACTGCGCCGCCAACCTGTGGCGCCGCACTGACCTGAAGCCGGACGATGTCGACACCGCCCAGCTGTACGACGGGTTCTCGGTGATCGCGTTCCAGTGGCTGGAAGCACTCGGCTTCTGCGGTCCCGGCGAGGCCGGCCCCTTCGTCGAAGCTGGGCATAGCCGCCTTGGCGGCCAGCTCCCACTGAATACCGACGGCGGTGCGTGCAACGTCGGCCGGCGACACGGCGCGAACTTCTGCATCGAAGCCACCCGGCAGCTGCGCGGAGAGTGCGGGGCGCGTCAGGTCGCCGACGCGAAGGTAGCGGCCTGGGCTAACGGCGTGGGGCCCTTCGCCGGAGCGGCGCTTCTCGTTCGCGGCTGAGGCGCGGCGTCAGGAGCCGTTGAACTGGGCGGCCGTCGCTTTCTCGCCGCGCGAACGTCCTGGCGTCGCGAAGCGTGGCGCCGTCAACCCTCTCCCCGCTTCGGACTGCCCGCGCTCCTCACCCTTGCGCGACCGACGCTCGACATATTAATGTAGGGCGACAGGCAGCTAATATGGCGTGTCGGTCGACGGGCGGGATATTGCCGTGTTTGGGAGGCGGTCCAGAAACGATTGAAGTTGACAGGCTGCTGATCGATGGCAAGTTCGTCGACGCCCGAGGAAAGGCAGTCTTCGAGAACATCACCCCCGCGACAGAGCAGGTGATCGGTATCTCGGCGGACGACCTTCGCAACGCCATCATCGCGGCTCGTCGAGCGTTCGATGAATCTCGCTGGGCGGAGAATCACGCTCGACGCGCCACGGTGCTGCTGGAGTTCCGAGATGCGCTTCGGGAGCGCGCCGACGAGATTGGCGCACTAATCGTTGGCGAGACCGGCCCGTCGGCGTGGTCGATGCGATCACGCCGTGGAACCCTCCGTTCTCAAGTAACCGCGATCCAACCTCGCCAGGCGCTCACACAGGCGCGACTTCCAAACGATCCGCGAAGGAGTTCTTCATCATGGGAATAGAGACGTTCAGCTACGAGGGAAAGCGTTCTCTCGTCATTGGCGCGGCAACGGGGATCGGGGCCGCCGTCGCTCGACTGCTCGTCGAACTCGGATCGGAGGTTCTGGCGATGGACTTCGCCACGATCACCGACGACAGCATGAAGTCGGCGCAGATCGATCTGCGTGATCAGGCCAGCATCGAAACGGCTATCGCCGAGACCAGCGGCGTGTTCGACGCGGTCTTCCTGTGTGCAGGTGTCGCCGAGGGGACCCCTGGCAAGCAGTCGGTCAACTTCCTCGGTCCTCGACATGTGATCGAATTGCTGCTGCGAAGGGGGCAGATCGGTCGCGGCTCGGCCATCGGCTTGATCTCGTCTGTCGGCGGGATCGGGTGGCACACCCAGCTCGATATGCTCACCGGCTATCTCGACACGCCTGACATGGACGCCGGGGTGGCGTGGATCGAGCAGCACGCCGATCGTGACACCTACATCCTCAGCAAGCAGGCCGTGAGCGCGTACGTCGGCCGCGAGGCGCTCAACCTCTTGAAGCACGGGATCCGGATCAATGCGATTCAGCCCGGCCCGACGGACACATCGCTGGCTCGGGCCAACGCCGACCGATGGCTCGGGTTCAACGCCGGCTACCGAACGGAGGCCGCCATAGATGCAGCCACGAGCGACCAACAGGCGTACCCGTTGGTGTACCTGTGTAGTGACGCCGCCACGTACGTCACCGGGGTGAACCTGGTCGTCGACGCTGGCTATGTCAGTTCTGCGCTGACCGGTCGGGTCGACGCGACGGCAGTCAACGCTCTCATGGGCCGTGGCGGGTGAACCGATGGCACCGACGACCAGGGCCGCCACGAGGAGCCCCATGAATGGAATCCGCGTCGCCGAGGTCGCCTCATACGGGTTCGTGCCGGCCGGCGCGGCGAGTGCGCGGCTGAAGGCCGGCCTCAGGAGCCCCTGAACTGGGGTGGACGCCGTTCTCTCGCTGCGCGAACGCCCTCGCGGAAATCCTTCGTCGCCACCAGACGGTCCTGGGCCGCCCGCTCGATGGCCAGCGCCTCGGCCACCTCGGCGAGGAGCACACGCCGCAGCGTCCGCCTGGTGTCGCGGATGCCGAGGGGTGACGCTTCGACAATCTCGGCGGCAAGCTCGCTGGCCTTCGCACGGAGATCGGACTCGTCGACCACCGCCTCGCACAGGCCGAGGCCCGCCGCACGGGTGCCATCGACAGCGCCGCCACCAAGCAGCAGACGCCAGGCCGCCTGCTGCCCGATCGCGGCGGGCAGCGTCACCGTGAGGCCGAAGCCTGGATGGAAGCCGAGACGGGTGAAGTTGGCGACGAAGCGCGACGTGGGTGAGGCAACTCGGAAGTCGGCTGCCAGCGCCAGGCCCAACCCGCCGCCGATCGCGGATCCCTGCACGGCGACCACAAGGGGCAGGGGCTGTTCGAAGAGTCGTAGCGCGGCGTCGTAGACATGGCGGTCACCTCGGCGGTCAGCGCCGACGCCGAGGTCGGCGCCGGCGCAGAAATGCTTGCCGTTGCTCGCCAGGACGGCGGCCCGGCACCACCCCGTGCCCGCCAACTCCTCGAGCGTGGCGGCGATGGTGTCAAGCAGCTCGAGAGAGAAGTAGTTGTGTGGCGGCCGCGAGAACACGACCACGGCGTGGTTTCCCTCTCGTTGCCACGTGACCTGAACGTCGTCAGCCGTCATTCTCCCGTCGGCGGCGACTCCTCCGTGCTCAGCGCTGTTGCCCTCTGCCACAATCCCTCCAACTCGTCAACGAATGTGTTGTGGTGGCGCTCATGAATATCGACCAGTCGTGCTTAGCGACAGTGCCCACCCCGATGCGGCCCGCTCAGAGGTGGGCACAGGCGGTCAGATTCCCAGCCGATCCGCGAGCAGAGCGCGCTGCTCGTGCGGATCGCCGAAAAGCAGCTCGGAGGTCTTGGCACGTTTGTAGTACAGGTGCGCGTCGTACTCCCAGGTGTATCCGATGCCACCGTGCAGCAGGATCGTCCTGGCCGCGACGCCGAAGTAGGCCGGCGACACCACTGCACGCGCGAGTGACGCGGCTTCCGGCAGCTCGTCCACCCGGTGATCGGCGACCCACGCCGCGTAGCGAACTACGGACGTGCACAGCTCGCAATCCACGTAGGAGTCAACGCAACCGTGCTTGACCGCCTGATAAGAACCGATCAGCCGGCCGAACTGGACCCGAACTTTCGCGTAGTCGACCGCGAGCTCCATCGCCCGCCCCAGCCCGCCGGCCTGCTCGGCGGCGAGCGCCACCGCGGCGAGATCCGCGATCCGCGACTTCGCCGCCGCAGCGTCGCGGCTGTCGAGCTTTCGCGCTGGGGTGTCCGAAAAGCTCAAACGGGCCAGCGGCCGGGTGGCGTCGAGCGTCACCAAGGGATCGCGGGTGAGCCCGTCGGCGTCCCCCCGGACCAGGAAGAAACCTGGGCCCAGTGCGGTAATCGCGTAGACGAGGACCACGTCGGCGATATCGCCGTCGATCACCAGGTTCTTCTCACCGTTGAGCACCCAACGGTCGCCGTCGGGCCGTGCGGACGTCGTGGTTTCCCCGTGCCATGACGGGCATGACTCGCTGACCGCGACGGTGCCCACCACGTCGCCGACGGTGACGGCGGGCAACAACTCTTCGCGCGCCTGGACATCGTCCAGCGCGAGCAGCGCGTCGACCATGAGTACCGCCGAGGACAGGAATGGGGTGGGGACGAGTGCCCGGCCCAGTTCTTCGGCGACGATCGAGCGCTCGACGTGCCCGGCTCCGGAACCTCCGTAGGCTTCCGGGATCACGAGCCCGGTCAACCCGAGGTCGCGAGCCATGCGCCGCCACAACTCGCGGTCGTATCCGGACTTGCCGTCGACGACCTCTCGCACCTTCGTCATCGGTGCCTGATCGGCGAGGAACTCGCGGACCAACGCGCGCAGATCTTCCTGCTCCTGGTCCAGGACTAACCGCATGCAGTTCGCTCCTTGTCGTACAGTCCGGGCATCGGGTGATCAGATCTCACGCTGGGTGCCGACCCTAAGCTCGCGGAACGGCACATCGCGGTCGACCTGCGGTTCCTTCGGCAGTCCCAAGACCCGGTCGCCGAGGATATTGCGCTGGACCTCGTTGGTGCCGCCGGCGATAGCGAGGCCAGGAGCTCCCGTGATCGACATCGACAGTGCCGCCGCGGCGGTGTCGCCCTCCGTCCAGGCGATTGCTTCCGAACCGGCGACCATGCCGGCCACATCGACGGCCCGCGCTGCGTTTAGCGCGCGCACCAGCTTGAGCACCGACCCGCGGGCCCCGATCGCCTTACCCGTGTTCGCTTCCTGTTTCAGCCTCGCGTTGAGTAATTGCAGGGCTCGCTCCCGCAGGTAGGCGCCGACGAGTTCATCGCGGATCACCGGGTCCTCGTTGCGCTCATGCCGCCGTGCGGTTTCGACTAGGGACGAAAACGCGAGCGGATTGGAGCTCTGCTGCACCGCCCCGCCGATCGACACCCGCTCGTGGCCCAGCATGGCGACGGCGGCGGTCCAGCCCTCGTTCACGCTGCCCAGAACCGCGTCGGCCGGAATCCGCACGTCGGCGAAGAAGACCTCGTTGAATGGCGCGGCTCCGGTCATCACCCGCAGAGGACGCACGGTGACGCCCGGCGCTCGCATATCGACGATGAACATCGTCAGACCGCGATGCTTGGGCACCTCCGGATCGGTTCTCGCCAGTACCGCGCCGAAGTCCCCGTACTGGGCCCCCGTCGTCCACACCTTCTGTCCGTTGAGCAACCACCCGTCGCCGTCGGGGACCGCTTTCGACTGCAGGCTGGCCACGTCGGAACCGGCGCCCGGCTCAGAAAACAGCTGACACCAGATCTCCTCGCCGCGCAGCAGCGGCCGAAGGTACCGGGCCTGCTGCGCACTCGTGCCCAGGTCCACGAGCGTCGGGCCGCACATGCCCAGGCCGATCAGGAAGGGACTGATCGGCAGGTCGAAGTCCCCGGCCTCCTCGTTGAAGGCGAGCAAGTGCGCCTGGGTGAGCCCCTGCCCGCCGCACTCGGCGGGCCAGGTGATGCCGGCCAACCCGGCATCGAACAGCGCCGCTTGGAACGCGCGCGCCCGGTCGAGTTCCTCGGCCGGGCTCAACGAACCGGTGGCCCGCGGCGCGGCGGTGGCCTCCAGCCAGGACCGCGCGCGAACCCGAAACTCCTCCACGATTTCAGTCATGCCGTGCCTTCCCTCCGTACGCAGCGTCTCCGTCGTTCGGTGGCGGTGGCCGCCGGGCGTCTACCTCTGATCGCTCCGCCGCGGGTGTTGACCTTCGCCGGGTCGGCACCCGCCTCCTGCTGTCATCCACCAGGACGGGGTCGATCCCTGTGCGACCGATTAGCTCCCGCAACACGGTGGCCAGCAGGTCAGCAGGATGAATCCTCGACAGTGCACCACCCGGCTTACCCTTGCCCGTGGCGGTACGGACGATGTCGACAATGACAGCACTGTTCATGGCAATCCCCCTCAGGCCGTCATCGCGGGCCGAGCCGGGCCGCGCCGTCCACCCGGATGGTCTCGCCGTTCATGTAGCTGTTGGTGATCAACTCGAACGCCATCGACGCGAATTCCTCGGCGACGCCCAGCCGCTTGGGGAACACCACGTCCTTGGCAAGGCCCTTCTTCTTCTGTGCAACGCGCTCGCCGTGCCCGTAGATCGGCGTGTCGATCAAGCCGGGGGCGATGGTGTTGACCCGGATGCCCGCCGAGGCAAGGTCACGGGCAATGGGCAACGTCATCCCGACGATCCCGCCCTTGGATGCCGAGTACGCGGCCTGCCCGATCTGCCCGTCGACGGCCGCGATCGAAGCCGTGTTCACGATCGCCGCGCGCTCCCCGTCGACAAGGGCTTCGGCGCGGCTCATCTCGGCGGCGGCCAGCCGGATGCAGTTGAACGTGCCCAAGAGGTTCACACGGATCACGAACTCGAACTGGCCGTAGTCGAAGGGGACGCCGTCGCGGTCCACGGTGCGGGCCGCCCGGCCGATGCCAGCGCAGTTGACCAGCACCCGCAGCGGACCACGCTCGGCGGCGGCGCGCACTGCCTCGGCGACCTGCGCTCGTCCGCCACTTCGGCCGCGACGTACACACCACCGATCTCGGCGGCCACCTTCGCACCCAGCTCCTCTGATCGGTCCAGCACGACCACTTGCGCCCCGCGCTCAGCCAGCAGCCGCGCGGTCGCGGCCCCCAGGCCGGACGCCCCGCCGGTCACGACCGCCGATGCTCCGCTGATGTCCATGTGTGCTCCTTCAGGTCGTGGCCGGCGCCGCCCGGCACCGGCGATGAGGCGGACGACAGCTGGTCGTCGGGCAACGGTGGGTGGCCTCGGGTCTCAGACGCGGCGCAGCAGCGTACCGGTGCCAATCCCACCGCCGCAGCACATGGTGACTAGCGCGTGGTCTCCGCTGCCGCGTACGAGTTCGTGGACGGCCTTGGCGACCAGACCGGCCCCGGTGCCGCCCAGCGGGTGGCCCAGCGCGATCGCCCCGCCATTGGGGTTGACCCGGGCCATGTCCGGCTTGAACTCCTTCTCCCAAGCCAATACCACCGAGGCGAAGGCCTCGTTGATCTCCACCACGTCGATGTCGGACATGGACAGCTTGTGGGACTCCAGAAGCGTGCGGGTGACGTCGATCGGGCCCGTGAGCATGAGCACCGGATCGGTTCCGACCAACGCCGTTCCGACCACGGTGGCCAGCGGGGTGAGCCCGGCGGCGGTGGCGGCCTCGGCCGACATCAGTAATACCGCCGAGGCGCCATCAGAGATCTGGGATGAGGTGGCCGCGGTGTGAACGCCGTCCTCCCGCCCGGTCGACTTGAGGGTGGCCAGCTTCGCCAGGGTGGTCGCCCGCACGCCCTCGTCGCGGGTCATCATGTGGGTCGCACCTGTCGGTTTGCGGTCCTCACCAAGCACGGGGGCCTCCACCGGCACCAGCTGGGTGTCGAAGGCACCGGAGGCCTGCGCGGCGGCCGCCCGGTCCTGCGAGAGCTTGCCGAACGCGTCGGCGTCGGCCCGGGTGATGCCCCACTTCTCAGCCATCCGCTCGGCGCCCTCGAACTGGCTGGTGAACTCATGATGCTTCCAATAGTTGCGGGTCACCGGCTTGCCCAGGCTACCGTCCTTCGGCACCGTCGAGCCCATCTTGACCGTGCTCATCACCTCGACGCCGCAGGCCAGCACGGCGTTCGCCGCACCCGAGGCGATCAGCGAATACGCCAGGTTCACCGCCTGCTGCGACGACCCGCACTGGGTGTCGACCGTGCTGGCGGGTGTCGAGATCGGCAGCCCGGCGGTCAGCCAGGCTCCGCGACCGATGTTGAACGACTGCATGCCGATCTGCGCGACACAGCCGGCGACCACTTGGTCGACCCGCGCGGGGTCCAGCCCGGCCCGGTCCAGCACCGCCTGCTGCACCAGACCCAGTAGCTCCACCGCGTGCATCCCAGACAACCCACCGTCGCGCCGGCCGAACGGCGTGCGGACGGCCTCGATGATCACCACGTCACGCACGGGAACCTCCTCGATGCCTCAAAGAGCGCTGAGCTGTCGTACCGGCACATGTCGGATCGGCTAGCTCTGCCACTTCAGCGGCAGGCGATGCAGACCGCGCACCGCTCCACCGACCCACTCCGCCGGCTCGGTGTCGGATCGCCGGTACGAGGAGATGCGCGCGTGCCACTCCTCGACAACGATGCGGATCTCTGCCCGAGCAAGGTGTGAGCCGAGACAGCGGTGGATTCCACCGCCGAATGCGAGGTGGGCCCTCGCATTGCGGTCGAAGTCAACCTCCAGGGGACTCTGAAAGAGGTCGGGGTCGATGTTGGTGGATCCAAGCGCGACCACACACGGTGTGCCCGCCCGTATTGACCGTCCGGCAACGACGGTGTCGGTCGTCGCCACACGCGTGACCGTGTCCACGACGGTGGAGTGGCGCAGGAACTCCTCGACCGCTCGCGCAGTGACGCTTGGTTCGGTAGCCAGTCGGCGCTGTAGCTCGGGGTGTTCGGCGAGGAAGTAGAAGATGCAGCTGAGTGCGCCCGCCACCGTGTCCAGGCCCGCCATCAAGAAGACAAAGCAAATGTCGAGCACCTCTTCGAACGTAAGCTGTTCACCGTCCGTCTCAGTGGTCAGCAGCCGGCTCACGAGGTCGTCGCCCGGTGTTAGACGAGCTTGCTCCACCGCCTCGGTGAAGACGGCGTAGGCCTTTGCGCCGGCTGCCGCCTGAGTCACCCGCCGATCCTGAGGCGTGTCACCAACCGGGTGCACGATTCCGTCCTTGATCGCGAGGAGCTCGTCGAGCCTCTCGGCGGGAAGTCCAAGCAGCTCGAGAAAGAACATCGACGGTAGCTCTCCGACCGCCGAGACAAACTCGCAGGCGCCCGCGTCGACCACAGCCTCGATGAGATTGACCGCGAGCTCACGCACACGGGGCTCCCATTCCCGCACTCGCCGCAGCGTGAAAATCGGATCGAGAAGTTTCCGATAGCGGCGGTGCTCGGGCGGGTCGATCTCCAGGGGAATCACCGGTCGTGCGGCACCAAGTTCCTTCGGGCCACTGGAGGAAAACGTAGCGGGGTCTCTCAGCACTTGTTGCACGACATCGTGCTGCGCGAAGGCCGGGCACCCGTCGACCTCGGCCGACGGACCCGCGAGGCGAAGCGCGTCCCACCCCGGCCACGGGTCCGCCGCGGTTTCGAGGCGGGGCTGCCGGTGCCTGGTGTTGGTCGGTGACAAATCTTGCTGCGCCATCGCGATTCACCCTTCTACCCTCAGACAGGTTGTCGATACCTGCCAGTCGTCATACATCTCACCACGCGGACCAGACTGTCCGCAACCATGCGGTCAAGCCTTTCGCCAGCATCCCGCCGATATTCGGGTTCGCCCGGTGACAATGGCTTTCCGGTTGAACAACGTCAAACCTCTCCTCGCGGGGTGGACTTCATGGCAGTCAGTCTTCCCCGGTACGTGGAGACCTCCAGCCACGGTTCCGGCGGACGGTCCAGCGTGAGAAATTCGCCGGCACAACTGGCCGCGTCGCGCGCGGTCTCTACAGCGCTGGCGAACCGCGCTTGAGCACTTGCTGGGAGATGATCTTGCGGTGAATCTGCCCGGTCCCTTCCCAGATATCGAGGATCTTGATATCTCGATATCGCTTCTCAAACAGGTATTCGTCGGAATAGCCGTCGGAGCCCAGCAACATGAGCATCCGGGCCGTCACATGCTCTCCGAGGGGTGCTGCAACAGCCTTGGCGGTGGACGCTTCGACGGCAAAGGGCAAGCCTTCGTCCAGCAGCCAGGCTGCGCGGCGCGTCAGCAGGCGTGCGTGGTGTAGCTGCGACTCCAGCCGATCGAGCTCGACCTGAATGGCAGACCGGCGCCGGGAGGAGTAGCCGGAATCCTTCCCGACGAGTAATGGCGCGGCCTCGTCGAGCGAGGCCTGGGCGATACCGATGGCCATGGACGCGACCTGATGGCGCGTCGTGTTCAGCGTCGCCAGCCCGTTGCGGAACGTCGTGGGCCAATCCTGCTCTTGCCCAAGGCAATTCTCGTACGGAACGACCACATCGTCCAACGCAAGTGCCGTAGTCAGCATGGCGCGCATGCCCAACTTTGATTCGTTTTCCTTGACCACTTCGAATCCCGGGGTGCCCCGTTCGACGACGAAGGCCCTGATTCCACGGCTCCCCTGTTCGCGGTCGACCGTCGCGAAGACGACGACGAAGCCGGCCAACGCGCCATGAGAGCAAAAGATCTTGGTGCCGTTGAGCACCCAGCCGTCGTCGATCCGTCTGGCAGTCGCGCCGATGGCCGCGGCGTCAGAACCGGTGCCCGGTTCGGTCAACGCGAAACCCGTCGGCCCGTACCTCTTGATCGCCACGTCGCTGCGCCAGCGGTCGAGCTGTTGTTCGGTTCCAAGCAGGTCGACGACCTTCCCTCCGATGCCGGCCTCCGAGACCGCGAGAAAGAGCGCGTCCCCGTACATTCCGTGTTCGATCGCGGTCGTCGCGGTCACGTAGCGGCGGTCGTAGTCCTTGGGATCATTGGACGAGTCGATCAGCTCGAATCGACCCGAGGTGGTGTCTCCGGCAAAGGGGGCGCTCGCCAGTGCCTTGCGGGCCTGATCGGGAAAACGATGGTCGGCATCAGCTTGTCGTGCGAGCGGTCGCAGTTCGGCCACCGACCATTCTCGGATCGTGTCGGCGAGTCGCCGGGTCTCTGGCGCGAGAGCGAAGGTCACGTCACACTCCTCCTGATTGCAGTTAGCCGAAAAGGAGCGGGTCGTTGTCGATGGCAGCGAGCATCCCGGCCGCTCGATACCACCGCTCCACCGGATAGTCCGTGAGGAATCCGTGTCCACCGAGCGTGTTGACGCCGGTTGCGGTCGTGGACAGCGCCGCCTTGGTGGCCGCGGCGACGACCTGACCAGTCTCGCGCGCCAGCGCCCCAGGGTCCGATGCGTCGCCCAACCGCATCGCCAGATCCAGGATCGCCGCGCGGGCGCCCTTGAGATCCATATCGGCTTCTGCCAATGGGAACGACACACCCTGATAGGAGCTGATCGGTTGACCGAATGCTTGCCGCGTCGTTGCGTATTCGGCCGCGTAGCGAAGCGCGGCCATTCCTGCGCCGACGGCAATTGCCGCGGTGGACAGCCGCGCCGACGCCACGAGTCGATCGACCGCGAGCTCGTCTCCCGCCTCAAGCATCGAGCTCACCGGTACCCGCACCTTCGCGAGCTGGATGTCTCCGGTGTGTGCGGCGTTCAGTCCCAGCTTCCCGGTTTCCCGGTCATCCCGGGTGATGGTGCATCGACCCATTTCCTCGCGGTCGAGAAGCACCGCGATGGTCCGATCGGAGGCGCGGCCGACGAGCACCGCGAAGTCAGCCGTACCCGGCCGGATCGCGGCGATCTTCTGACCTTCCAGGGTCAGCTGGTCTCCGGTCTGTACGACGGCAGTGCGGTATTCGTCCGGTCCGCGGCCAAACCCCTCGTAGAACCAGAGACTCCCCAAAGGTACTGCGTCCGAGGCCATTCGATCAATAATGGAATTCAGTTGTCCGAGAGAACCTAGCTGGCTGACCGCCAGCGCGGCATGCGCGCCAGCCATGGTCTCGTACGCGACGCCTGGATCGCCGGCGCCGAGTTCTTCGGCGACGACGACCAGCGCGACCGGGTCCAGTGCCTGGTCCGCATTCACATCCAACGGTGACAGAATCCCGAGTTCGTTGAGGGAACGCATGATGTGCGCCGGAATGGACCCAGCGCTTTCCGCGTTCTCCGCCGAGGGCGACAGCCGATCTCGCGAGAAGCTCCGGACGATGTCCCTGAGCTGTTCGACTTCTGGCGCCAAGCCCAGATCAGTCATGTCTCGTCCTTTCGGCGCAGCGGAATCGGCGCATCCCGATCAGAGCATGAGGCGTGTGCTCGTCGTGATCGTTCATTCCGAACGTCGGAACACCCGTGAGCTGCTGGCGGACTCGACCTGCTCACCCAGCCAGCACGTGACGCGCCACCGCGTCCGCGAATTGCTTCGGCTGCTGCATCGGGCCGAAGTGGTGGACACCACGCAGCACAACGGGTTCCGTGCCGAATTGGGCCTCGAGTGCATCAATCGTGCGGCGCTGCAACGGATCGACTGGTTGACGTCGCCACCGTTCAGCGGGCGATGGATGTCGGAACACCCAGCAGTGTCGCCGCGTTGGCGCCGCCGATCAGCAACGCATCGGCGTCTGATAGCCCCGTCAAGATTGAACCGGCCAGATCGGTCTGAGCTGGCAGTGGATAGTCGGTTCCGAAGAGAATTCGGGCAGGCCCGATCTGCTCGCAGAGATAGCTCAGGTTCGCCGGTTGGTAGACGACGCTGTCGACGAAGAAGTTGCGAGTCAAGTCGCTCGACTGCGCCTCGTTCATCTTGTCCCACAGGTGAGCGATGCGGGACAACGCCCAGAAGAACGTGCCACCCCCATGCGCGAGACACACGCGTAGGGAGGGGCAGTCCTGCGTCACACCGCCGAACGCCATCCGCGAGGCGGCGATGGCAGTGTCGGTTCCCATCCCCAGCCCGAACGTCAGCGCCAGTCCGGTGATGCGGTCGGTCCAGTCCACCTGCGGCCCAAGGACGAGCGGATGGACGAAGACGATCATGCCGAGTTGCTCTGCAGCCGCGAAGAACTCCCGTAGATCGGGATGATCGAGTTCGCGGTCACCGGCATTCGTGCCGATTTCCACTCCGGAGAGACCCGCCTCATGGGCGCGTTCCAGCACGGCTATCGACTGATCGGGGTGGTGGATCGGCACGGTGCCCAGTCCGGAGAAACGGTCCGGGTGCGCACGCACCACCTCGGCGATCCCGGTGTTCAGGTGATCCGCCCACTGGGCCGAAAGGCCTGGCTCACCGAAGTCACAGATCAGCGGCGGTATCGGTGAGAGCACCTGCCGGTCGATGCCAGCGGCATCCATGTCCTCGATACGGCGGTGGGGCAACCACGCGCAGGGCGCAACGCTACGGACCTCTTGCCCGTCGCGAGTCAGCCTGCCCACCCCGTCGTCGAATCGGAACGACGGCCAGCGCTGATCACCAAGGCGCTCGGCGAAGTCGGGTAGATCGACCACCAGGTGGGCGTGAAAGTCAATCCGGCAACCGCTCAAGTGTTCTCGTCCTTCCGATTTGCGACGGAGAGCCGTCATTCTCATGCTCGGCCATCGGCGCCCACGCGTGTGCACGTGGGTTCCAGGGGGCAGAACTGCACCGTACGACTAGGACGAGTCCGCGGCGATGGTGGTCGAATGACCGCCACGGCCAAAGGCCTTCCGCCGGTGTTCGGATGAATGCAGTCGACCGGACACACCGCCGCGCAGGACGCGTCGTTACAGCACGCCTGAGTGATCACGTAAGGCATGACAGATCCTTTTCATGCGGTCAGGATGAGGGACGCCGATCATGGGGCGGCCGGCAACTTCCCCTCGAGGTCGGCCTTGATCAGCAGCGCGAGGAAGCGCGAGTAGAGCCGCGCCTCCATGAGTGCGCCGCCCATCATCCACAGATGATCCTGGCCTGTCCGTGTCCACATGTTCTTCATGAACCCGTCCTCGTTGAAGCCCCAGACGTCGCCGACCTTCTCGGCGATGCTGTTGCCGAACAGGCGTCGCACGGCTTCTTGCTGGCCCTCGTAGCCCGTCGCCAGTACGACGATGTCGGCGGCGATCTCGGTGCCGTCGGACAGTGTCAAGCCGGCTGCCGTGAAGGTCGCGATGTCGCGTGCGTGGGCGAGACCGATCTTACGATCCGCGATCAGATCGGAACCGCCTACGTTGATGTAGTACCCACCGCCGGTGCGCAGGTACTTCATGTGGAAGCCGGTGTCGTCTTCGCCGAAGTCCGTCTCGAAGCCGACGGCCTGCAATTTGTCCAGTAGCTCCTTGTCCAGCGAGCGTGTCTTCTTGGTCAACCATTGATACGTGTCCCGCAGAATCGGGTATGGAACGGCGGCGGTGATGAGGTCGATATCCTCAGCCGGCCCTTCGGAATACACGGCATAGACCATCGTTCCGCTGGGAACGAGGCTCACGACACACGTGGGGCTGCGTTGCACGATGGTCACTTCGGCACCGTTGCTGTAGAGGTCCTGGGCGACGTCGTGACCACTGTTTCCGGTTCCGACGACGATGCCCCGCTTGCCCGCGTAACTGGTTCCGCTGCGGAAGTCACTGGAGTGGATGACCTCTCCGGCGAAGTCATCGAGCCCGGGCAGGGACGGCTTCTTCGGCACACCACTGACTGCGCCGACGGCCATCACCATGTGGGGGACCTGAAGGTACCGCTTGACGCCATCCCGTTGCCGCAGACGCGCCGTCCAGGTGCGAGTGGACTCGTCGTAGGTTGCGCCGTCGAACTCGGTGCCGGTCCAGACGTTGAGTTCCATGAACTCGGCATAGCTCTGCAGCCAGCCGGCGAGTTTGTCCTTCGGCAGGAACGTCGGCCAGCCGTCGGGAAAGGGCATGTAGGGCAGGCTGTTTGCCCAGACCTCATTATGAAGAGTGAGCGAGTGGTACCGCGAACGCCAGTTGTCGCCGATGTTGTCGTGTTTCTCGACGATCAGCGCGTCGACGCCCATATGGGCGAATCGCGCGGCAAGCGCCAGGCCGCTCTGGCCGCCGCCGACGATGAGCACTTCGGGGTCCCGGTCAGTGTAGGCAGCAGACTTCGTCCGCCCGTCCAGCCAGTTGTCGCCGGTGAAGTTGACGGAGTATTCGACGCCCGAGGGTCTGCGGTCTCCGAGAGTCTCCTCGAATCCGGCCAGTTCCTGCAGTGAGGTCAACACGATCCAGATCGGCGACGCGAACGGATCCGATTCGTCGAGAAGGAGGCGGACGAAGCCGGTGCCACGACCAACCTCGGTGTCGAAGTCGAAATAGCCTTCCACGACGGTGCGTCCGGAGCGACGGACCTGCCTGGGCGCGATGCGATCCCTGGCCACCCGAAACGCCCGCGGTTTGACGGCCGTGAGGCGCGCGTCAAGCCCGCGTTCGATGTCGACACGTCCGGCGAAGGTCCGGTAGTCCCACGTGAAGGCGAGGATGTCGCGCCAGTACCCGTCTTCGGCGAACTGGCTCGCCGCCGATGCCGCATCTCCGCTTTCGAGCGCCGCACCGTAGGAAGCGACCCAGTGGGAGAACACCTCCACAGCCAAGTCGGTTGTCGCAATTTCGACCACGGTCATGAGAGTCCTTTCAGGTGCCTCGCCTAGCTCACCGGCCGCGACGGCATACCGCGGGAGCGCACGATGCGGCGAATGACTCCATTGAATACTGGCGACGACAGTTCGTCAACACCTATGTTGATTTTGCAGAGCCGCCGCGGAGCCTAGTCTCGGGACACCACGGTGCAGGTCGAAAACTGAGTGGAGCCGCCCTGGCCGGTCGCCACGGCAACCGCGGCGCCGGGGACTTGGTGCTCGCCCGCCGTCCCCATCACCTGCATGGCACATTCACCCAGCCGTATTAGTGCCGTCGCCCCGACCGGATTGGCTGCCTGCGGGCCTCCGGACGGATTGATGACCGTCGGGCTGTCGAATCCGCCGAAACCGGAGGCCACCAGCTCGGGGCCATCGTTCGCGTCACACAGCCGAAGGGGGCCGTATGCCATCGCTTCTGCGCTGTCGAAGGGTGCGTGGAGTTCGAGAACATCGGCGTCACGTGCCGACGCGATGCCGGCCTGGCCGTACGCAACCTCCGTCGCTTTGCGCAATGTCAGCATTTCCACCAGATCGCCTTCAGGACGGTTGAATCGGTCGCCCTGGTTGTAGGTGTCGGTGAACGTCGCCCGACCGCGGACATAGGCCATCGGGGCGGCCCGGTCGCCGAGCGCACTCACCCGGGCGACCACGACCGCGCAGACCCCCTCGGAGATTGGGCAGGCATCCAGCTGTGCCATGGGCCAGGACAGCATTCGGGACGCCAACACCTCGTCTTCGGTGTACGGCTTGGCGATGTGCGCGTAGGGGTTTCGTGACGCATGGAGGAAGTTCTTGACGGCGATCTTCGCGAACAACTCGCGGGTGTAGCCGTACTTCTGCATCATCCGTGTCGCGCGCATCGCGCACATCGACAGGGTGGACAAGCTGGTGTCGCGCTCGTAGATGGGGTCGAAGATGGAGTTGAACACCGCGGGCACGTTGTTGGCCTGGGCCATGCGTTCGACGCCAACGACCAGCGCCAGATCTCCATGGCCGGCCTCCAGCAGGTCCATCGCCGCATACGCGGCGGCGATGCCGGTAGTGCCGCCGGTGTTGATCCGCATGCTCCACTTGCCGACTGCCCCTGCGGCGGGGAGGAACCGCTTCTCGGGGCTGGCCTCGCCTGCCAGTCCGTCGGGCGCGAAGCCTCCGATCACCATGTCGATGTCACGGTGCCCGACACCGGCGTTGGTCAGTGCCTGCTGCACCGCCTGTTGGACGAGCTCGCTGGTGGACAGTTCGTATCGCCTGCGATACGGCGTCTGACCGACGCCGATGACGGCAAGCTCCGCGAGCTTGCTCATCCGGCCTCCCCGAAGACGAACCGGAAGTCGGTGATGCGGCCCTGTGGTGTGTCGTTGAAGACGACGTGCACGCGCGGCTTGTGAAGCAGGCTCGCCCCGGCGACGTCGAGGTCAGCCAGGTCGACTCCCTCGACGAAGTTCAGCAGGGCGGTGGACGCCCCGTCGAGGGTGACGTACCCGACGACGAACGGCGCTTCGGGAGAACCCGGAATAGACGACGTGAGGATGGTGAACGTCTCCAGTACGCCCTCCAGGCCCACTTCGCGGGTCTCCGTGGTGTCGACGTAGCACGCGTCACAGAATTTTCTGGCAGGCACCAGAATCCGGCCGCATTCGGGGCATAGACTCCCGACGATTCTGCCGTTGCGCAGTTCGGCGAAGAACCTGCTCGCGGCTGCTCCGGCAAAGTACGTGTAGTCGAAGTCCCAATGCCCCTCGATGGTGATGGGCGGCACCGTGTCGTCGGCAGTTGTCATCTGCGCCTCCTAGGAGTTCTGTTGTGCGACAGCACGACTGCCGCCTGATTCTGGGAAGCCACCACCGACGATCCGGTCGCCAGAGCGACTTCGGCGCCTTCACCGATGAGTCGCCGGTAGGCGCTTTCGATCCGCACCAACCCCATGGCAGGCGCGCAGTATCCGGCCGAGGACCCTCCGCTGGTGTTGACGCCCCGCCCACTTGCGAGCGCGCGCATTCCGTCCCCGCGGCCTGCGGCGCCCACTGCCTCGACTGCCAACGCATCGTCGAACAGGGTCAAGCCGTCCAGTTCCAGCACCTGAATGTCCTCGATGCTCAACTCGGCGGCGCGTAACGCCTGAGCGCTGGCTTGGCGCAGGGCGGGTAACTCCAACAGATCGCGGTCACCGATGTCGAATGGTTCGGTGGACATTCCCATTCCGCGCACCTCGACGGGGGACGAAGTACTACTCACCACCACTGCGGCGACGATGTCGGCCCACACCGGCAGTTCGCCGGCCCGCAGCGGCCACGCAGGCGACGGCACCCGCGCTGGATCGGAGGGCGGTTCGTGGCGAGCCGACGCGGCCCGCTGGCGCTCGTCGCGGTAGGAGGGATACGCGGCGATGGCCTGCGTAGCGCGAAGGCCGCTCACCCCGATTTCGGTCATTCCCAACGGCCTCGTGGTGAATGGATCGAACAGGGCGTTCGAGACCCGGTCGACCGGGCCCTCGCTGGCTCGTCCCCACGCCGCAACGAGGCACGTGCCTACCGATCCAGAGCGCACCCGCGCGTCGCCGAGAATGAACGCGGACGCGCCGTCGTCGCCCAGTCTGGTTTCGTCTTTCAGATACGCCGCCGCCGCAGGGGACGTCACCATACTTGTCAGGCCGCGCCCGTCGACCAGGTCATGGGCGCCGAGCACCACCGCGTCCAGGTCGGCGGCGCGGATGTCGGCATCGACGAGCGCCTTTTGAACGCAGTCGAAGATGAGGTCGGTCAGGCTGAATCTCGCGTCCGCCCACGTCGTGGTGACCGCCGCGCCATTCACATACACCGATTGCACTCGTGATCCCATCCCAGACCAGGGCCCTAACTGGGGCATCCGCCCACGCCCAGACTCATTAGTACTGTCACGATGCCTTACCTGTCAACACACTAGTTGACAGATGGCCGTGCGATGCTTGGTTGGCTGTCGATGCAAACCGGCACATCGACGACGGCGAAAACGCAGCTAGAGTCGACCTGACGGCAAGTCTTAGAAAGAGCTGACGTGTCAAACGAAGCCAACGCAGATGCGAGTGCCCGATCAATCTCTCAACGACGGCGCAGCGCGCGCCGCGAGGCCAGCGCGGGTTACGAACAGCGCAGGCAGCGGCTACTGGAAGCCGCCGCCGAAGTGTTCAAGGAAAAGGGCTTCGGCGCCACCAGCATCAATGACATCGCCGCTCGGCTGGGCTCTGATCGTGCGAGCGTCTACTACTACTACGGCAGCAAACAGGAGATCTACCTCGATCTGATCCGACGGGCCGTCGAGCAGATCGTGGTCATCGCGGAGACCACCGCTGCCGAGCGAGGTCCGGCCGCGGTTCGTCTGCGGAACCTCTTCGAGGCGACCCTGGACGGCTACGAACGGCACTATCCGTACCTTCACATCTTCATTCAGGAGGACGTCAGACGGTTCTCGCCCGAGGACGGCCCGGGCAACATCGAACTCGAGGCGTGGGGTACGCGTTTCGAGACGGCGTTCGCCAGCGTGATCAAGAACGGTATCGACCAAGGTGAGTTCCGGGCCGATCTGGATCCTCACCTCGCCGTGCTTGCCATGCTGGGGACGATCAATTGGTCGCATCGGTGGTTCTCCCCCGGCGAGCGATTCTCCGGCGAGGAACTCGGCACGGGATTCGTGCAGATATTCCTGGACGGTATCCGCGCCCCCAAAAGTCGCACCCCGCGCGCTCAACCCGGTAAGCGTCCGGATTGACCCAGTGCGTCAATCACGAACTGGCGCGCCGTTGTACCCGGGGAGTACTAGTGAGCCGGCGTCGACGGGAACTTCGATGCCGGTGACGTGCTCGGCCTCATCGGACGCAAGCCAGGAGAACGCATTCGCAATCGCGTCCGGCGACAACACTGAGCGTTTGCGCAGCACCGACATCCGCCTGAAGTAAGACGTCCGGCGATTCTCGCCCTCCTCGGAATTGGGGTTGAGCACCCCGGCCGAGTCGTTGTCGATCATCGGTGTATGAATCGCGCCCGGCAGAACGGTGTTCGCCCGGATGTTGTACTCACCGAGCTCGAGTGCGATGGACTTCATCAGACCGGCCACCCCGTGCTTGGACGCCGTATAGGGGCCCAGGCCGCGACGCGGAGTCCGCGCCTGCACGGATGCCGTCGCCAGTATCACGCCCGATAGCTGTTCGATCATCTGCGGGGCAACGGCTTTCGCCGTTCGCCACACTCCGGAGAGATTGATGTCGATGATGGCCTCCCAGGAACTCTCGTCTACCTCCCAGAATGGCTCGGAATGCATGATGCCTGCGTTCGCCACGGCCACGTCGATACGACCGAACTCCGCCAGAGCGGATGTGACGGCCGAGTCGATCGACGCCTGCTGGCGAACGTCGACGATGCATGTCAGACAGGTCGTTCCGTGGCTGCGTACGGCGATCGCGGTGCCCTCCAGATCGGTGGAGGTGGCGGTCGAGGCTTGCGCCTGAGGAACCTTGTCTGCGATGTCACACGCAATGATGTTGGCACCCTGCGCGGCGAACAACTCCGCCGTGGCCCGGCCAATACCGCGGGCGGCCCCGGTGATCAGCACGACCTTGCCTTCGTGGCGGAGCATGAGTGTCCTTTCCGGTCGCCGTCGTCAGGCGATCGTGCGCTGACACGGGGTCGATAGCGATCCTCTCATGCCGCCCGGGTAACAATCAACGATATCGTTGACGGCTTCGCCGAGTGCCGCAGGACTCGCATGACGACGTGACACGAATACTGGCGGACTGGACGCTTCGGCCGACCTGAACGCCGTGGCAGGCCGGGCCCGCGCGACTAGCCCGCCCGGTCGACGACGACCGGAAGGGACCGAATCCCCTGCGTCGGCCAGATGGTCCGCTCGATGTCCCCCTCAACGTGAAAGTCGGGGAACACCTTGAGGAACTCGTCGATCGCTACCCGGATCTGCGTGCGTCCCAAGTCGGCCCCGACGCAGTAGTGCGTGCCGAACCCGAAGCTGACGTTTCGAGTCGGCTTCCGATCCAGGATGAACTCATTTGCGTTCTCGAACTGATCTTCGTCCCGCGATGCCGACGCCCAGACGAGCGCTACCTGCTCCCCCGCACTGAGTTTGCGACCACCGACTTCGATGTCCTCGGCGACCCGCCGTCCCAGTCCAATCAGCGGCCCGTAGAACCGCACGATCTCGTCGACCGCCCCCGGGGTCAGACCGGGATCGTCGATCAACCGCGCGCGATCCTGCGGGTTGTTGCCGAGATGATTGAGCGCATGACCCAGCGAATTGGCCGACGTATCGTGGCCGGCCGAGGTGAGGAGCATGAAGTAGCCGTGCAACTCGGCATGGGTGAGCTCCCTCCCCTCGACCCTGGTGGCCAGCAGCGCACTCATTAGGTCGTCGCCCGGATCCTTCGTGCGCGCCTCCGACTCCTGTTTCACGTAGTCCGAAACCGCGTTGGAGACGTCGAGGATGAGCTGAAGATTGCCCTCCGAGAAGGCCCGCGCGATGTCGGAAGTCCAGCTTCGGAACTCCGCCCACATCATCTCGGGAAGACGCAATGCCAGGCACAGCGCCTCCCCCGCGAATGGCTGCGCGAACTCGAGGGAGGCATCGAACTCGGTCCGTCCTCGAAGTGGCTCAAGCAGATTCAGGGCCAGTTCGCGAAGCTGGGGCACCAGCTCGGCGATCTTGGGCTTGGCCAGAAACGGGAGCAGCGGCGACTTGTAGTTGGTGTGCGCCGGCGCGTCGCTCTGCAGCGGAAGCCAGGGGAAGCCCAGGTCCAGGTGGGGAACGCTGAACTGCGGAGCTGAGGAGAAAGTCCCGGGCCGCTTGCAGGCGGATGTGACGTCTTCGTGCTTCAACAGCGCCCAGAAACCCCCGAAATCCTCACTCCAGGCCACCGGGCAGGTCTTCCGTAGCTCGGTGAATGTCCTGCCGTACGTCTTGTCGTCGTCCGGTGCGAGTGGACTCCAGTCGCTAACCCGGATCTCTGCGTCAGTCATACCCAAATTGTGCGGTCCAAGGCCGTCGAGAGGTATACAGCGCGTTCCATATGTCAGAACTTCCATCGAGTCGTCGATCTCCGGTCGCGGACCGGGTTCCGCCTCCCAGAACGCCGGGCTTCGCTCGGCCGGCCTCGCGCGCCACGATGACGGGAAGCGCGACAGAAAGGCCACACGTGACAGGGACACAAACCGCGCTGGTGACGGGAGCGGGAGCCGGGACCGGCCGGGAGTACGTGCGGCTACTACTTGGTGACAACGTCAAGGTCATTGCAGTCAGTTTGCTCGACGCCGAATTGAGCGCCCTCCGCAATGAACTCGACCCGGGCGGCGACCGCCTGATCACCAAACAGGCTGATCTAGCCGAGCCGGATTCGGCCGAGAAGCTCCTCGCCTGGTGTGACGAGCATGATCATCAGATCGACACACTGATCAACAACGCCGGGTTTGCCGCGTACGGAACCCCGACCGAAATCGACCTGAACAAGCTCGAGCGCATGCTCCTGCTGAATGTGGTTACCTCGACGAAGCTCTCGATGATCTTCGGGCGTCGCATGAAGGAGCGCGGCTCCGGGCGGATACTCGTGATGGGATCGTCGGCAGGCTTCTCCCCGACCGTGAGGTTCGCGGCCTACGGCGCGTCGAAGGCCTACACGAATACCTTCAGCCTCGCTCTCGGGGCGGAGTTGGAGCAAAGTGGCGTCTCAGTCACGTGCGTCGCCCCAGGCTCATTTCAGTCCAACTTCGCGGCGACCGCGGACGTCACCGGATTTCAGGGTAAGTCCATGATGAAGCGGATCTATGAGAAGGAAAAACTGGACGCACCCGCTGTTGCCCGTGCAGGATATCGGGCCTTGCGGAAGGGCAAACCGATGGTGATCGTAGGCAGCAAGGGCGTCGCAGCCCAGGTCCTGGCCCGCGCCCTGTCCCCGGTGTTCATGGCACGCCGGTCCAGAATTCTGTAGCGGTCAGCCCCGAGACCTTTGGGTCGACGCGATCCGCTCCTCGATCGCGCGGACGCCTGCACGGAACGCGGGCATCGTCGTGGACCACTGCTGCGCGGCCGTCTCGTCGGCAAGCGCATCGACGTGGTTTGCGGTCGTCAGCGATTGCCGCACTGTAGCGGTCAACCGGCGGACGAACGCGGGTTCCTGGCGGTCCAGCCGTCGTCCCAAACTGATGGCTGCCCCGAGGAGATGTTCGTCGTCGTGAACAGCGGCGACCAGACCGACGTTCAACGCGGCCTGCGCGTCCCAGACCTCGCTGAACAGGCAGGCCATGGTGGCGTGCTGCTGTCCGACTGCGCGCGCCAGCAACCATGCGTGTCCGCCGCCGGGATGGATCCGAAGTTCGGCGAATCGGGTGTCGAACCTCGCCCGGGTGGCGGCAAGGCGCACGTCGCATGCGAGGGCCAGATTCAAGCCGGCGCCCACGGCAGGCCCGTTGACCGCGGCGATGGTCACGAGCGGCGATCGGTACACCCTGAGGAAGCCGTCGTAGACCTCCTTGACCGACTCGAAATCACCATCGGCGGCCGCCCGTAGTGTGGCCAGCTCAGCGCCGGCGCAGAACGCACGCCCCTCGCCTGTGAGTACGACACAGCGCACGGACTCGTCGGACTCCAGTTCGTCGTAGACGTCGCCGATTGCAGCGACCAGTGGCCGGGAAAGCGCATTGCGGGAATCGGGCTCGTTGAGAGACACCAGCGCGACACCACCGTGGCGGCTCACCAGCACGGGATCGTGGGTCATCGAACGGGCACCGGATCGTCGGACTCTACGGGCGCGAGGCGTTCCCACGCAGATGCGTGGTCGGTCACCACATCTGCATGCAGGAGCCCGGCCCATTCGTACTCGGTGCCGTACTCGTCCCGCCACGACCACAACTGCCTGGTGAATTTCTGCAGCGGATACTCAAGCGTAATTCCGATGGCGCCGTGCAGCTGATGCCCTGATCGCGCGGCCCGCGTCGCCGCCATCCCCGTTCTGATCTTTGCCGTGGCAATCGGTGCCACCGGCCACCCCAACGGTGCCGGAAGATGCGCAAGGGCGTGGGTGAGTGCCGCTGTCGCGGCGGCGGATTCGCCGGTCAGCGCGGCGAGCTCCTGCTGCACAGCCTGGAATTCGCGGATTCGCCTGCCGAACTGTCGTCGATCGCCGCAGTACCGGGTGGTGAGCTCGAGCACGCTTTCGATCGCGGCGGCCATTTGGACACTGCGCGCCAGCGCGCCCGCGAGGCGCAACTGAGCCAGTACCTCGTCCAGCGGACGAGGTACCACCGCCATCGCCGTCGGCGTCACGCCATGGACGGTCACGTCATCGCGCGGCTCATCAGCCAGGTTGCGGCCAGGGCTCACGTCGGCCGTCGTCGCGTCGATCGACGCGACCAGAGTCTGATCCCCGTCGGCCACGAGCACCAGGAAATGGGACGCCCAACGCGCCCATGGAACCCGCTGCGTTCGCACCCGTACCCGGCCTGCCTCATCGCGGCTGCCGGGTGTCATCAGCGGTATGGGGCACTGCGCGTCAGCAGGAAGTTCCAGCTGCGCGAGCTCGAGTAGTCGTGCCGCCGAGATCACCACCTCCGCTGCGGGCAGTAGATGCCCACTGCCTGCACACGCCGCGACGACAGCGGCCGCATCGTGGATGTCTCCACCCGATCCGCCGAGCGATTCGGCCAATCCCACCCGGGTCCAGCCCTCCGCCACGAGCCGGTCGAACACGGGGCGTTCGGTTGCTTCCGACCACGAGCCACCGGCTGGGTCGGCCTGCGCCGAGGTGAGCAGATCGGCGACGACCGCGTGCACTTCTTCGTTCATCACGAGACCAACGACCGGGCGATGATGCCGCGGAGGATCTCGTTGGTTCCTCCGCGCAGTGTCGAATCGGGCCCGTGGAGCACTGCTTCGGCCAACAGCCTGCTCAGGTCATCGCTGGAGGTGAGGTCGGGATGCACCGGATGCAGGCGCCGGACCACGTCGACGACCTTGATCTCGAAGCGCGTCCCGAGATCCTTCACGAGAGCGGCTTCGAGTACCGGCGACTCCCCGCGCTGCAGCGATTCCGCAACCTGCCACGAGAGGGTTCGCAAGGTCTGGAGTTCGGCGAACAGCGATCCGACCTCCGCGTCGACAACAGCTCCCATGCGAGCGACCAGTTCGAATAGCAACGGCGCGGTGGACAGGAACCGCTCGGGTCCGCTGCGTTCGTTGGCCAGTTCGGCGGTCACCTGCGCCCAGCCTGCTCCTTCCTTGCCAAGCAGAGCGCTTTTGGGCACGTCGACGTCGTCGAAAACCACTTCAGTGAAATGGGCTTGCCCGTCCAACGAATGGATGGGGCTTACCTCTACGCCAGGAGCGTTCGTATCGATGATGAACTGGGACATCCCGGCGTGCCGCGCACCGGAGTCCGCGGGCGACGTCCGCACCAGAGCAAGCAGGTGATGTGCGCTGTGGGCGTGGCTCGTCCATGTCTTCCGGCCCCGCACACGCCACCCGTCTGGTGTGCGAGTGCCTGCCGTGCGCACCGACGCCAGGTCGGAACCGCTGTCGGGCTCCGACATACCGATGGCGAAGAAACACTCCCCACGGACCATCGCGGGCAGGTAGCGGCGGCGCTGCTCTTCGGTGCCGTTCCGAATCAGAGCTGGGCCGATTTGCCGGTCGGCGAACCAATGCGCGGCCACGGGCGCACCGGCGGCCAACAACTCTTCGTTGACGACGAGGCGTTCCAGCTCAGTTCGCTCGGCCCCGCCGTACTCCCTGGGCCAGGTCATGCCGATCCACCCGCGCGCGCCGAGCGTTCTGCTGAAATCCGGCGAGTGCGCCGACATCCACGAATCGCAGTGCGGGCTGAACATCCCGTCTTCGCGGGCCTTGGTCAGGAATGACCGCACCTCGACACGCAGATGCTTGAGTTCCGCCGACTCGACTCCGGTGGACACTTCCTCGATTTCCTCGGTTGGCATCACGTCAGCTTCTTGCCGTCGCGCCAGACGTCGATCGCCGACTGCGGGCAGCTGTCCGCCGCTTCGATGACCTCCGCGTCGGTCCAGGTGCCCTCCGGCTGGAAGAACGATTGCCCCGCATCGTCGAAGTCGAACCCGCCGGGGCAGCTCAGCGCACACATCCCGATGCCAACGCACCGATCTTGCGACACCTCGGCACTGAGTCCCCGCGCGGCCGACTCCGTCATGACGTGTGGAAGGTGATGTGAAGTTGCTGCAAGCTGCGGGAAATCACGGTGGGGACGTACTCGAGTTGGGTCTCGGAGATGTCGAACCGGGAGAATTCGGCCGAGAGCGCCTTGAACGCCTCCTGAGCTTCCAGCCGCGCCAGCGGCGCACCCAGGCAGGTGTGGATGCCCTGTCCGAAGGCCGCATGCCGGTTTGGTGACCGTCCGATGTCGAGCGTGCCCGGGTCCGCGAATCCTGCCGGATCGTGGTTGGCGGCATACTGCACCAACAGGAGCCGATCGCCTACCGCGATGTGGTGGCCACCTATCTCGTGCGGCTCCTTGGCCCAACGGGCCATGGCGCGAATCGGACCGTCATATCTGAGAACTTCCTCGGTGGCCGATGCGGCCAGCGAGGGGTCGTCTCGGAGCCGTTGCCACTGGTCCGGGAATCGGGAGAAGGCGACCATGCTGTTGGCAAGGAGGTTCATCGTGGTTTCGTGGCCGGCGAACACCATCAGGACGGCGTTGGCGATCACTTCGTCTTCGGATAGGAAGTCGCCGCGCTCCTCTGCCTGCACCATGCCGGTGAGCAGATCGTCCTTGGGGTTCGTCTTCTTGTCCCGGACGATGGGGCGCAGGAAGTCGACGAGTTCGGTCATCGCGACCTCGCCCTTGGCCATCCGGTCCTCATCGCGACCGCTCACGAAGATCACCGCACCGAGATCCTCTGCCCACTGCCGCATCCGGTCGCGGCCCTCTTCGGGCACTCCGAGATATTCGGCGATCACGATGACCGGGAGGGTGAACGCGAACCGGGCGATGAAGTCGACCTCGCCTGCGCCGATCATCGGCTTGACCAACGACTGCACCAGTTCGGTCACCTGCGGACGGATCACTTCTACGCTGCGTGGCGTAAATGCCTTGTTGACAAGCGATCTCACCCGTGTGTGATAAGGCTGGTCCTTCCAGACGAAGAACTTCGACAGGAACCCGAACAGATTCTGGTACTTAGAGGATGCGGCGCTCAGGTCCTCGCCGAAGGGTCCGGCGAAGCGATCCGACGACAGCCTGGCGTGATCTCGATAGGCCGCGATCACCTGGTCGTACCCGGTGAGGATCCAGCCGTTCCAGCGCTGGTTCCAGTACACCGGGTCGACATTGCGGACATCGCCGTAGTAGGTCGCAGGCGTATTGATCGCTGAGTCAGAGAGCAGGTCGTCCAGGTCGGGTCGTCCCACCCGCGCAACTGTGTCGGTCATCGGATCTAGTCCCCAAACTTTCTCGGCGCGAAGCAGTCGCCGGTCGGCAGGCCCCCGAAAACCTTGCGGAGGCGGGCGGCACTGCAGTCTCGTGTTGATGGCGCACCGCACTTGCGCGCTCAGTCTAGGAACGAGCCGCGTGACTGTCAACGCATATGTTGACTACTGGTCCATCGAAGTGTTTGATGGGAGGCGGACGACGGAGTCGGAAGGATCGTGACCATGCAGGGATGGGGTCGCTGGGGATCCGATGACGAGTTGGGTTCGCTGAACCTTCTGGGCGCCAGCGAAGTTCGCCGAGGAATCGCAGAGGTCCGTGACGGCACCGTCATCTCGCTGGCCGCGCCGATTCGCGGCGGCCGCGGTTTCGGCGTCGTCGGCCGAACTCCACCGTCTCACTACATGGTTCGCGACGGCGGCGACTATGCGGCCGGCCTGCAGGAGCGCGGGGGTTTCGGCTTCGCCGACGACGTGGTCACGCTACCCACCCACGGCGTCACCCACGTCGACGCGCTGGCACATGTCTGGCAGGACGGCCAGATGTACAACGGTCATCCCGCCGGGAGCGTGACCAGCCGGGGCGCAGCGCGACTCGGCATCGACAAGATGCGACCGATCGTGACCCGTGGCGTGTTCGTCGACGCCGCGCCCGATGGCAGTCGGTCACCTGAGGACCCCATCCATGTCGGCGAGCTCCAACAGCGACTCGTCGACCTTGAGGTTGAGCTGGTTGCCGGTGATGCGTTGCTAGTGCGGACGGGATGGTTGGATGCGTTCGTCGCCGGGTCCGCAGACGGAGCGAGCTGGCCCGGTCTGGATCGCGACTGCGCGGACTGGCTCGCCGATTCCGACGTGGCCCTCATCGGGTCGGACAACGTCGGGGTGGAGTCCTTCCCGTCTTCCGACCCGGATTGCCAAGTTCCACTGCACATTCAGTTACTTCGCGGGCGCGGCATCTATTTCTCGGAGCTGATGGACCTGTCCCGACTCGTCGCCACGGGACGGTCGACCTTTCTGTTCGTCTTGGCGCCACTGCCCCTTGTCGGGGCAGTGGGCAGTCCGGTCGCTCCAATAGCAGTGCTATGACCGTGCTCGAACCAGCTTCCGGTGGCCATCCGAGCGTGACGCGCTCGAAGACGATGGAACTCGTGCTCGTCGGCGAGGACGAATACCGGTTCCTGGGCAGGCTCACCGACACCTCTTGGCACGGCGATTACGGTGACGGGCACGATCCGGCCGAGGATGCGGTCATTCACGATTTCACCATCGAGGGTGCCGTGCAGGGTTCCGATCTGGTCATCACTGAGCTCAGGGTGCGGGCAGGGACGCACCCCTACCGCCAGTGCCCCGCGATCGTGCCGAGTTGCCAAGCCCTGGTGGACAAGTCGCTTGCGGCCGGATGGCGCCGGACAGTGCTGGACGCGCTTGGAGCGACAGCAGGCTGCACGCACGTCACGACTCTGCTGTTGGGACTTGCCGAAGCCCGCACCATGGCGTTCTTCCTTCAGATGAATGCCGCCGAGGCGTACAACGAGGACACTCGTGCCGACGGTCGATGGACGGCGACGGGACTCGACCTGGCACCGAGCATCGTCGACGCGTGCCATGTGCTGGTGAACTCCGGACCGGTGATCCATGATGCCCGCGCGGTCAGATCGACGATGCCGCCGGGGCGAGAGGGGAGCTAGCCGATGCTCGACGTCCGTTCCGCGCTACGCCGATCTGCCGGGTTTCACCGTGACAGGGTGGCCGTCATCAGCGAAGGGACCGAGCTGACGTACGCCGAGGCGTGGGCGCGGGGCGTCCGGTTCGCCAACGCGCTCATCAGCCTCGGCGCCGTCCCCGGAGACCGGGTCGCCGTGTTGGAGGACAACTGTTTGGCCTCGGCTGACTTCTTCCTGGGCACCGCGATCGCCAATGTCGTTCGGGTACCTCTGTACAAGCGCAACAGCCGCCGGGCGCACACGCACATGCTCAGGCAGACCGGTTGCCGGATTCTGGTCACCGCACACGAGTCGATTGCCGAGGTCGATGGGCTCGCCCACGAGCTACCCGACCTAGAGCATTTGATCATTCGCGACGACGGTTACGAGACCTGGCTGTCGACGTTCTCCGACGTCGACCCGGACCCGGCAGTACATCCGGACGACTTCCACGTCATCCGGCACTCGGCCGGTACCACCGGCCTGTCGAAGGGCATCGCATTCAGCCATCGGGCGTGGATGAACATCGAGAGGAACTGGACCTTCCTGCTACCTCCGATCGAACTCGGGGATCACAGCGTCCACGTTGCCCCGATCTCGCACGGGTCGGGTTACCTGTTCCTCCCGACATGGCTTGCCGGCGGGTGCAACGTACTCGAGCCGCGGTTCAACGGACCTCGGCTGCTCGATCTGCTCTCGCATTACGGCGGGTACACCTTCGGAGTCCCCACCATGGTCTCCGACCTCGTGAGCAGTGCAGGCACTGCGCCCGACCTCGAACGGCTCAAGGCGTTCGTCGTGTCCGGTGCGCCGATCCACGGACCCACCGCCCTGGCGGCCAGGGATCTACTCGGGCCCAAGCTGTACCAGTTGTACGGCCAGACCGAGTGCACCCCGGCCGCCTTCATGGGCCCCACGGAATGGTTCGACGACGTCGTGGGTTCGGAGCCACTGCGCGCATGCGGCCGGGTCATGCCCTACGCGGAACTCGAAATTCGCGACGAGGCCAACCAACCGCTACTGCCCGGCGAATCCGGTGAGATCGCCCTGCGCAGTGACGGCCAGATGGTCTGCATCTGGGGCGAACCGGAGATGACGGCGGAACGACTCGTCGACGGTTGGGTGCTGACCGGCGACATTGGCAAGCTCGACGCCAACGGATACCTCTACTTGCAAGACCGCAAGGACGACTTGATCATCTCCGGGGGGTACAACATCTGGCCTGCGGAGTTGGAGACTGCCATCGTCGGCATGAGCGGTGTGCGGGAGTGCGCGGTGTTCGGCGTGCCACACGACACCTGGGGTGAGACGCCGATGGCACTGGTCGTCCGCGACCCAGGCGCGACACTCTCGGAGTCCGACGTCGTCGAGCGATGCGTCGTGGAGTTGGGCTCGTACAAGAAGCCCACGGTCGTCACGCTCCTCGACGAGCCAATCGAGCGGACGCCGCTCGGAAAGATCTCGCGGAAGGCCCTACGCGAACCGTTCTGGGCCGTCCATGATGGTGGTGACCCATCACCCGCCGCCTCCCGTTCCACTGTTGTCAACGCATCCGTTGACGGTGGTCTCGGGCTTTGTTAGTCTCCGGTTTTGCTGGCCGGTGACGCCTTGGTCCCGGAGGCCCAAGACATCTGGAGGACGCCGTGCTAGACGTCAGAAGTGCGATGCGACGCTCCGCGCAGTTCCATCGCGAGCTGGTGGCAGTGCAGAGTGGCGGCTCGAAGCTGACCTTCGGCGAAGCCTGGGACCGCGGACTACGACTAGCGAACGCCCTCATCGCCCTTGGTGCCAAGCCGGGCGACCGGGTCGCCGTCCTCGAGGACAACTGCATCGAGGCTTGCGATTTCTACCTTGCCACGGCGATCGCAAACCTGGTTCGGGTGCCGCTGTACCGACGGAACTCGAGCCACGCGCACGAGCACATGGTCCGCCACACCGATGCCAAAATCGTTGTGGCATCCGAAGAATATGCGCACGAACTCGCTGGCCTGGAGGAGAAGATCGATGGCCTGCGGATCGTGGTCCGCGATGCGGGTTATGAGGACTGGCTGGCCGGGCACAGTGCAACAGATCCCGATCCGGAAGTGGCGTTGGACGATGTCTTCATCATCCGTCACTCCGCCGGTACAACGGGGAAGGCGAAGGGCATCGCCTACACGCACCGAGCCTGGATGAGCGCCACCCGGGACTGGTTCTACATGCTCCCACCAGTGAGCCTGGGCGACACCTGCCTGCACGTCGGACCGATCTCGCATGGCTCGGGCTATCTGTTCCTGCCGATCTGGCTCGCGGGCGGATGCAACGTGCTTGCGCCGAAGTTCGACGCCGACACGTTCATGTCCACCCTCGAGGACAGTCGCATCGCCTACTTCTTCGCGGTTCCAACCATGATCGCCGATATCGTCGGACGTGTTGGCGGCCAACGCCAGAACCTCCCGCACCTCAAGACGGTGCTGGTGTCGGGCGCACCCATCAGCGAGCGCACGGCGTTGGGTGGACATGCCGTCTTCGGCGATACGATGTACCAGCTCTACGGCCAGACTGAGGCGGTCCCGGTGGCCATGATGGGGCCCGAGGAATGGTTCGGGAAGCTGGACGGCTCCGAACCCTTGCACGCCGCCGGTCGGATCATGCCCTTCGCGGAGCTAGAGATTCGCGACGAGTCCAACCAACCCGTCGCGGTCGGGGAACCCGGCGAGATCGCCATCAAGTGCGAGGGCCAGATGACCGGACTCTGGGGCGACGACGAGCTGACCGCCAAACGCCTCTCCGATGGGTGGGTCCTGACCGGAGACATCGGCAGGGTCGACGAACACGGCTTCCTCTATGTCATCGACCGAGTCGACGACATGATCGTGTCAGGCGGCTTCAACATCTGGCCAGCCGAACTCGAGCAGGTCATCGAGACGCTGCCGGGGGTCCTGGAAGTGGTGGTTATCGGTGTGCCCCATGAGAAGTGGGGCGAGGCGCCGCTGGCTGTGGTGTATGCGGAGGCAGGCGCCGATCTGAGCGAAGAGGCCGTCATCGAGGCCTGCCGCAGCGCGCTCGGCTCGTACAAGAAGCCGAGTCAGGTCATCTTCCGCGGCGCAGCACTTCCACGGAGCCCAGTCGGCAAGATCCAGCGGAAGGTGATCCGCGAGCCATTCTGGGGGGATCGGCAGCGCCGCGTCGCAGGCTCGTGAAGCGGCGCCGGAGTGCCGTCCATGGGACGGGCGATGCCCCCCGGGCAGAGCGTCACCGGAGAAGTTGGTTCCAGCGGACGGAAAGACTGCGGGTACGTAAATGCCTCACTTCTGCGACGCTAGGGTGCGAAGGATCGGAGGAACGGTGGGTCAAGCCGCATGTGCGATCGTGAACCTCGTTGCTGCCCACTCCTCTTGGCTCACCGTGCAGGTTGATCATTTGCTCACCAGTGGTCGACCTGGTGTATCGAGTGAGTGGAATTCCGCCGTCGAAGCATGCCTGCCCGCTGCGTGGGCGACCACCCTGAGTTTGCAGCACTGAGAGAACTTGGAGAGCGATATGAAGCGGTTCGATGCACTCGTGATCGGCGCCGGTGTAGGCGGAATGGCAGCGGCGACGCGCCTTGCCCTGGCCGGCAAGAGCACCCTCTTGGTCGAGGCGCTGGACCGAGTCGGTGGTAGGGCGTCCACGCGCGAGGTGGACGGCTTTCTCCTCAACACAGGCGCGATCGCCATCGAGCGCGACGGGCCGGTTCCCCAACTCCTCAAGGACGCAGTCGGTATCGAAGTCGACTTCTACGTGCCCGAGCGTGACACCCTACTTCTTTGGGGAAAGCGCGAGTTCAACGCGAGTGCCGGGCCGGTTGGCCTGGCGCGGGGGAATCTTGCCTCAATACTGCGTGCTGCGACTGCCATTCCGGCGCTGCGGCCCAAGCCGGGTCAGTCCACGACCGACTGGCTGCGCCGCTTCACGAAGAGCAAGACGGTTCACGGCTTTGTGGACAACGTGCTCGGAGGGTTCTTTGCCGCGACGGGGCAGGACGTTCCGGCAGACGTACTTGTCGAGTATCTGACCCGAGGCTCGGCGTTCAAGAACCTGGGCTTCCCCCGAGGCGGCACCATCGAGGTGTGGAAACCGCTGGTTGACGCGATCGAGGCTCGCGGCGGCGAGGTCTGGCTGAGTTCGAATGTCACCGCACTCCGATTCGGTGCGGACGGCAAGGTGACGGGCGCCGAGATCGATCGGGACGGCACCACCACGGAAGTGCAGGCAGACGTCGTTGTCAGTAACGCAGGACCGTTGAACACGGTGCGGCTTGCTGGCGCCGAGAACTTTCCTGACGGCTATGCCGCCGACGTTGAGCAGAAGACGGACGGTGCGGCGATCATCACTGTTCACTTCGCCAGTCAGATGGCGCTAGTCGACTGGCCGACGTTGGCGCTCGTTGGGAAGAGTCGGCGAATGACCTACGCCGGCAACTTCAGCGCGCCGGAGCAGCGGCAGACGAAGCCCGGCTGGTTCCTATACAGCGCTGCGTCGACACCGCGGCCCGCCCGTGGCCCGTTCGACCTCGAGGCGGAGAAGGGGCTGTTACTGGCCGACGTCCGGGATTACTTCCCCGGGTTCGATCGGCACGCCACTGTGCTCGCCTGGGACGTAACCGCCCACGATTGGCCCGCTCAACGCGCGGTCACCGGATACGATCTGCCGATCGAGACGCCGGTGCCGAACCTGTGGAATGTGGGCGATGGGGTAAAGCTCGGCGCGGATGCCGGTACTGCCGCCTGCGTCCGCACGGCGGATGCGGTGGTTGAGCGCATCCTGCAGCGGGGGTTGTGACGCGGTCGGTGCGGTGAACGACTGCGGGGTATTCAGAAACGAGTTTCGTCCCCCCGGTGGCGCAGTCTGAACCGACTTATCCGTGCCCGATGAGGTGAGAGACCACGATGACGGTGGCGTTCACCAGCAGCCATGCGTCGAAGAACGTCCGCCACGCCAGTGGGAACGAGCGCACCCCCATGAACCACACGAGGATGACGCGCCCCTTCAGTGCGGCCGCGGCGATGACGATGGCAGTCTCGATATCCCCTGCTATGCCTGAGGATTCGGCGACGGTGAAGGATAGAACCGTGATCGCGACAAGCGTGATCCACGCCCACGTCAATGCTCGCCGAGTCTGGACCATCAGTTCACCGGGCCAGGTATATCAGCGGGAAGATGAACATCCACAACAGGTCGATCAGGTGCCAGTACGACGCGCCGCACTCGAAGATCACCAGCTCACGTGGGCTACCCGTATCTCGACGGACCCGGAATCCGATGACCACCAATGCGATGACGCCGACGATCAGATGCAGCAGGTGAATTCCCGTGATGATGAAGTAGTACATGAAGAAGGAACTGGTCGAGATCGTGTGGCCGGAACTGAGTTCGACGTGATACTCGAAGACCTTCAGTACCGCGAAGACGAGACCGAGCAAGACCGTCCCGCATATCAACCGGGTGGCCTTCGCCATGTCACGCCGATGCGCCGATCGGACCGCCGAGGCCAGCTGCCAGGAGCTGGTTACCAGGACGAGGGTGTTGACGGCCCCCAGCGGCACCAGCAGTTCACGCTGACCCTCGTTGAACACCGAGACGTGCGACGAGCGATCGAGCGAGAACTGAAAGAAGAGGACCGCGAACAACGACGCGTCAGCCGCGATGAAGGTCCAGAAGCCGACGTCGCCTGGCAGGGCGCGCGCGGGCCGAGGGGGTGGTTCGTCGACGGCCGCGGCGGCAGGGGGGTCCTCGAGCAATTCCCCCATCTCAGCTCGCGACAGGGCCGGCAACGGGTACCGCCGTCGCTGATTCGTGCTCTTCATTCAACCGGTTGGCCGCTAGGTACATGTAGACCGTGACGGCCACGATCCAGATGAACGGCAGGAAGAACGGGATCCAGTAGGCGATCAGACCGCTCCAGGAGAACGGCCCACTGCGGAAGTACGGCATGATGAGCTCCACCAAAAATTCCAAGGCGATCCAAATGCCAAGCCAAGCAAGCCATTTCGGGAAGAGCGGCTTCTCCCGCTTGTCACGCATCGCAACGATGCCGAACGCGACGTACTGCACCAGAGTGACGCCGAAGCCGAGGTCGATCGTCAACCAGCCAAGATCGAACAGCATCCGGATGATCGCGGGATCCTGCTCCGGCCGAAACGCCGCTGTCAGCCAGAAGAAGCAGGCAAACATCGGCACGAAGGCGGTGAGCGTGCCGCCGATGAGCTGCGCGTACGACAGCAGCTGACCGCCGCGTTCCATTTTGACCATGACACGGAACAAGCCGATCGCCCACGTCACCAGGAAGGTGGTACCGAATGCGCCAAGGGCGAATCCGATGCGCAGCGTCGACGCATTGTCGCGGTAGATCGCGGCGAGTTCCTCAGCAGGCATGCTCGGCAAGTACGGCGGAATGTTCCGGCCGAGAAATCCCCAGCCGAATGCGAACAGGAACACGAACAGCGCCCCGGACAGCGCGCACAACCGGACCTGCTTCGCTTCTTCTGCTTCCATCTCGTCCTCCAAGCCTCATTGCCGATGAGCCCGGTGGTGGGCGTCGGCCGCCAACGTCTGCTGCGGTCCCCGTATCGGTGCCCACGCTGCCTGCGGCCGTGTGACGGACGCTACAAAGGATTGCCCACCCGCACGCCACACCGTTCCGTTGGCCGAAACCCATTTGGACTCTCGTCCGCTCGAGCAGGGAAGTGTGTCCGGTCGCGGCGGGAGATTCCCCGCCGGGCGGTTCCACACAGTGAAATAGCGGACTTGCCAAGCGGATCGGGGCGGTACACGATCGGCACCAGGGAGCACCGCCGCGCCTAGTGGCGTGTCCCCGCCCGACTTATCACGGAGAGGAAGTGGCGATCGTGGCCTTGACCGACGAGGGGCAGATCGACGTGCCCGGAATGCAGAGTCGCTGGGTGCGGCTTGGCAATGGAGAGAAGGCGCACTACATGACCGCAGGCGAGAACGGGCCCGCGGTCGTTCTTCTGCACGGCGGCATTCCGGGATCGTCCGGACTGGCCGGATGGCGTCTGATGGCGCCGCTGCTCGCCAAGGCCGGCTTCCGGGTGTACTGCCCTGACCAGCCCGGTTTCGGCCTCTCCGACCCGAGGGAAGAGTACTGGCCGGTCAACGGCCCCTACACGCACGTCGACTTCCTGGAGCGGTTCGCCGACGCGCTCTGCCTGGACAAATTCTTCTTGTCCGGCAATTCAATGGGCTGCCTGAACACCGCGCACTACGTGGTCCGGTATCCGCATCGAGTCGAGAAGTTCATTCTGATCGCCGGCCCGGTGGGTGACCTGGTCTCCTTCGGCGAGCCCGACATTCAGACGCCGCTCGGCTGGGACGGCAGCCGCGACACGATGGTGCGGATGATGAATTCGATCATCCACCACCCCGAGGCCATCACCGACGACCTGCTCGAGATGCGGATGCGCGCGGCCGACGTGCACAAGGACTCCTGGATCGCCTTCCAGCGCTCCGGTATCCGTGGTGACGTACCGCCCGACGTGGCTCGCGCGATGTCGACGAAGGATCGACTGGATCGGCTCGAGATCCCCGGCATCTGCCTCTACGGCAAGAACGACGTCATCCTGCCGACGGAGCAACTCGGCTACCGGGTCGAAGACGCGCTGCCGAAGGTGCAGTTCTTCTACCCTGACGACTGCGGACATCAGGGACAGACCGACCAGCCGGAGCTGTTTGCTCAGGTATTCACCGAGTTCTTCCGTGACGGCCGGATCAGTCGCGCCACCGCGGAGCGGGCCGGTGTCTCCACCCGCCGTGAGGAGATTCCCGAACTGGTCGAGGCGCGGGAGTCCGCGATCGTCTAGTGAGGATCGTCGAGCACCGCGCTGGTGGGGCCGACAAGCTGCTCCGCATCGAGACCGAGGGATGCGCCGTGCACATCGTCGTAGGATTGCACGACGCGGACGGACGGTCATTCACCTCGGTGGAGATCGAGCCGCTGCAACCCGCGGATAATTCCGACGTCTGGCACGTCCGAGGACCTGCGACCATGGTTGTCGTCAACCATGGTCCGCAGGTGCTTGCGGGCGACCGACGACCCACCGAACGACGGTTGCCTGACCAACCGAGGCCCGACTAGCTGAGGCTGGCGACCAGGTCGCTTGCCGATGTCCCTGCGGCGATCGCGCGACGGCCCTTCAGCATGGTTCGCGGTGAACCGATCGTCAGCATTCCGACCACTCGTCCCGCTCGCTCGTACACGGCCACGTGGCGGCCATCGGAGTGATCCTCGACCACGGTGAGGTCGTCGCCGGGCGCGGGGCGTCCCACGATCTGAATCTTGCGGTCGTACTGGTCCGACCAGACATACGGAACCCCACCCGCGACCTTCGAATCCCCCATGATGGACGACGCCACGATGTCGGCGTGCTCATTGGCGTTCGTCCAATGCTCAACGCGGACACTTTCTTCGAAAATCGGGTGCGTCCACCGCGCTACGTCACCCGCGGCATAGATATCGGACCGGCCGACTGCCCGCAAGGTGTCGTCGCAGGCAACTCCGTTCGTGACGTCGAGACCGCTGCTCTGTAGCCACTCGGTCGCCGGAATCACCCCGAGCCCCATCACCACCACGTCAGCGTCGAGCCGAGTTCCATCGGATAGCTCGATCATCTCCACACGCTGATCGCCGAGAACCTGTGTGACCGTCACTCCACACCGGAGGCTCACACCGTTGTCACTGTGCAGCTGGCCCAGTAGCTGGCCTACCTGCGTTCCAAGTGCGCCCGACATCGGAGCGGGCAACAGCTCGACCAGGTCGACATCCAATCCCCGGTTACGGGCCGCCGCAGCAACTTCGGCGCCGATGAAACCTCCCCCGAGAACAGCCACTCGCGGCCGGCGGTCGAGGTCGGCGCGTAGGAGTTCAGCGTCAACAAGCGTCCGCAGTGTGCGAAGGCCGTCAAGTCCGGCGCCCAGCGGCAGGGTCCTCGCGTTGGCGCCGGTCGCGATCACCAGCGTGTCGTACGGCATCTCGTCGCCGTCCGCAAGGGAGATCACGTGGCGCTCCAGATCAAGTGCGGTCGCCCTCGTACCGAGCCGCAACTCCACGTTCAGCTCGTCGAAATCGTCGGCCGCCCGCAACAGCGGAATGCTGGGCGGATCGCCCTGTGCGAGGTACTCCTTCGACAGAGGTGGCCGGTCGTACGGGAGTTCAGATTCGGCACCCACCAGCGTGATCGGTTCGCCGAAGCCGCGAGCGCGCAGCGCCTCGGCAGTTCTCAGGCCGGCGAGCGATGCGCCAACGATTACTACACCCACGAGCCCAGCGTGCCCGAACGCGCCGACGAAGCCACCATCTGGATACCGCTACCCGGAACGGACTTTCGCGACAGCTCCGCCCGTCACGGACACCTGGCGCTGATCGCGGCAGCCGAACGAATGAGCAGTCGCTCGGCTGTCGGCGGGATCTTCTCGGTCATTGGAAAGCTCATGGAGATGGCGCCGAGCACCTCTGGCGTGGACCGTCGCCGAACGGGCGCCGCAATGCAGTGCGCTCCCAGTGACGAGCCTTCGCGGTCAAGGGCTACGCCGGTTTCGCGGGCTCTGAGCAGAGCGTCGAACAGGATCGACGGATTGGTCATCGTCTTTGCCGTTAGGCGGGGCACCCGAATCGAAAGCGCCCGCGCAATCGTCGCATCGCCGGAGTACGCGAGCATCGCCTTGCCCAACGCCGTGCACATCGCAGGAACACGCCCACCGATCAGGCTGGGAACGTCGACGCCGTTGTGGCCGTAGATCTTCTCGACGTACAGCACGTCCATCCCATCGAGTACAGCGAGATGCACTGTGGCGTCGAACGTTCGATGCAGATCGGTCATGAACGGGATGGCGACGGCACGAAGGTTGCGCGGCCGACACTCGGCGACCATGTTCCCGAGTTCGAACGCTGCGCGGCCGAGTTGGTAGCGCGCATCGACCCGCTCGACATATCCGCGGTCGACGAGGACTCCGAGCAGCCTGTGGGCCGTGCTCTTCGGGATATGCGCGCGCTCGGCGATTTGTGACACCCCAAGCAATTGGCCCCCTCCGCGAAAGGCATCCAGCACCGCCAGTGCCTTGCCCACGCTGGTGCCCAACGCAGTGCCCCCTTCGGACGCCGGCCGGGGATCCGCGGTCACGGCTTCGGTGCTGCAGGCAACGAGCGTTGCTACGGCCATCTGTCCTCCTCGGGCGACTTCCGGAGCAGTCCGTCGCTCGTTCTGGCGACCGCTGCCCGTGTGTGACTCACGCAACACTACGAGCGGACGCCCGTGGCGTCAACACTGTCGTTGAAAACCAACACGCGTGTTGACTACAGCTGCCCGTCCAGTCACAGTGTGAACGCGGCGCCCCGCCCAGGCGAACCCGATCAGATGGATGGAGCCGGCTAACGGGCCGCGGCTTGCGATCTTCTACACCGAAGTCCACGACAGGCTGTCACGCTCGCTACTGGCCACCGATCAACATGCACATCACAAACCATCGACAAGGCCCGAATCTTGCCGAATGCAGCCTAAAACCCAAGACGACTGTCGATCTGCTCGAGACCAAGGTTTACTAGCGGACCGTGTCGACAACGACTGGAAGTGACTTAATCCCCTGCGTGGGCCAGATTGTCCGATCGATCGGCCCTTCGACGTGAAAGTCGGGGAACGCCTTGAGAAACTCGTCGATCGCGACGCGAATCCCGGTGCGCCCCAAATCGGCGCCCACGCAGTAGTGTGTACCGAAACCGAAGCTCACGTTCCGCGTCGGCGGCCGGTCCAGAATGAATTCGTTCGCCCGCTCGAACTGATTCTCGTCACGGGCTGCGGACGCCCAGACAAGGGCGACCTGGTCGCCCGCCTTGATGGTGCGCCCACCCACCTCTACATCCTCAACCGCCCTGCGCCCCAGGCCGATCAGCGGCCCGTAGAATCGGATAATTTCCTCGACCGCTCCGGGGGTCAGACTGGGATCTTCAAGCAACTGTGCCCGGTGCCCGGGGTGGTTGGCGAGGTGGTTGAGAGCATGGCCGAGCGAGTTCGCCGATGTGTCGTGGCCCGCCGTGGTGAGCATTATGTAGTAGCCGTGCAACTCGGCGTGCGTGAGTTCCCTGCCCTCCACCCGGGTCGCCAACAGTGCGCTCATCAAATCGTCACCCGGGTTCGCGGCGCGAGCCTTGGCTTCCTGCTTCACATAATCGGAAATCGCATTGGACACATCTAGGAGGAGTTGGAGATCTCCTTCGGAGAAGGCTTGCTGGACCTGCCATGTCCATCGCCGGAAGTCTGCCCACATGTCCTCGGGCAGACGCAATGCCAGGCAAAGCGCCTCACCGGCGAACGGTTGTGCGAATTCCACCGAGGCGTCGAAGTTGTCGCGACTGCGCAGCGGCTCCAACAGTTTCAGGGCCAGCTCGCGCAGCCGTGGCACCAGCTCGGTCATCCTGGCCTTTGTCAAGAACGGCAGCAGTGGTGAGCGGTAATTCTGGTGGTCAGGTGCCTCACTTTGCAGCGGGAGCCAAGGGAACCCGAGGTCGAGATGGGGGACAGTGATCTGGAGCACCGAGGAGAATTTGTCGGGTCGCTTGCAGGCCGTGACGATGTCATCATGTTTCAGCAATGCCCAAAACCCACCGAAATCGTCGCTCCACGCGACCGGGCAGCTCTTGCGCAGCTCGGCGAAGATGCCAGCGTAGGCCTTATCATCATCGGGCGCCAGGGGACTCCAGTCGTTAACTCGCGTCTGTCCGCTAGCCATGCCACAAATGTATTCGGGCTGATCCGCTGCAACTTGTGCCGTGTTCCATCTGCCGGAACCTCGATGCTCCCACACTGTCGACGGTCATGCGGTTTTCCCCAGCCCGGCAAATTACGGCGCAGGACGTAGGTTTAGCCCCGTTGCCTACGACAACGACGAGCTCTGTTCGGACGTCCCAGCCTCGCGGACTAACCCCGACCGGCACTGCAAGGCGTGGAGGCAAGAGTATGAACCTGCTGATGTCGACCACTCCCTAGAATGTAAGCCCGCCTAATGAGTCGGCCTCGGTCTCGAAGGGTCACGCACTGTTGCTTCGAGCACGCCGGTCGGACTTTCGGTTTCCCTTTGCAAACGCCCTCGCACCCCACCGTTGGATAATGTTCGTTCAGTTTGGGGGACAACGGAAGTGGAGTTCAATCGGGTTGTGGGTCACCGACATCACCGAACATCACACCTACGAGGGCAAGAGTGTGCTGCGCGATCGTGCTGGATACGTTTTCCCGGCGCGCGGTGGGGTGGTGGTCGTTCGATCCGAGCCAGACCGCCGCGCTGGTCACTACGCGCTCGGGTCTCGTCCCGCCAAGGGGCTCCATCGGCCCCGATTAGCCGGTCAATGCTACGACAACGCGGTCATCGAATCCTATTGGGGCAGAGCCAAACCGAGCTACTCAACCGCAAACGCTGGAAGACGCGGATCGAGTTGGCCAACGCGATCTTCGACTACCTGGAGATCTTCCACAACCGTCAACGGCGGCTTCCTCATGGCAGAGATCCTATCGAACCAAACCCCAACTATTTGCGCGACACACACCACTAGTGTGGTGAGAGTTGTCGTGAGTTTTGGGGTGCGTTTGCCAAGTCTTCTCGGACCTTTGTCGATGGTTCGGTGATGTGAATGTCTATGGTATATAATACTTTTCGGCATAGCGGTGCCGCTCGGCGTGGTCTGCGCCAAGTTCGGGTTGTCCAGCCGTAAGGCGGACTGTCAAGGACGCAGTCCTGACCGACACGTTCATCGAAATTGGGCTAGGCGGGCACCGACAATCGGTTCCGTCAACTGGAACGACACCCCCGCCGCCACTCACATGGTGACTGTAGCCTGCAGAAGGCTCTGAATACCGTTACCAAATCTGATTGGCGGTCGCCGTGAACTACGCGAGGCTTGTACGTTCCGATCAAGTGCATTCCTCTGTGTTTACCGATCCGCGGATCTTCGAAGACGAGCTGCGGTATATCTACGGGCGGACCTGGGTGTACGTCGGACATGACAGCGAGGCGGAGAAGCCCGGGGACTACGTGCTGAAGTCGATCGGGCGCCATCCCCTGATAATGAGCAGGGACGAAGATGGCCTAGTTCATCTGCTGATCAATAGGTGCCGGCATCGGGCGGCGACTGTGTGCCAGGCCGAGCAGGGCAACTCCTCGTTCTTTCGGTGCTCTTACCACGGGTGGACCTATAAGAACAACGGCGAGTTGATCGGAGTGACCTATCCGAACGCCTACGCGCAGCCGCCGGCCGCCGCGAGCATGAGTTTGACGCCGGTGCCCCGGATGGAGATCTACAGGGGGTTCGTTTTCGGCAGTCTGGCTCATGAAGGTGAGGACCTGGAGCAGTTCCTCGGCCCGAGCAGGTTGTGCATCGACATGCTCGTGAACGCCTCCCCCACCGGTAAGGTGAAGCTCTCCGCCGGGGTACAACGGACGATGTACCACGGCAACTGGAAGCTCATCGGGATGGACGGCTACCACCCGAATTTCGGCCATAAGAGCGTGGTGAACCTGCTTAGACGCAGGGCAAGATTGCAGAAGAATCTCGCTACGGACTCCGAGCAAGAGGCGGACCGCCGTCAGGAATTCTCCGACGGTTTCGAAGGCGACTCCGCCAACCAGACCGCTGATCTGGGGCATGGGCACACTCGACTCATTACAACGTCCACTTGGGATTCGGACTATGAGTCGAAGATTGAACCGCTCGTACGGTCGGAAGCCGGAAAAGAGTACGCCCGGTTATTGGCGGAAAGCTACGGAGTCGATCGAGTACGCAAGATCCTGGTGGAGGCACGGGACCCGCATATAGGCATCTATCCCAATCTGCAGATCATCGAATCTCAGGTGACCCTGCTGCGGCCAATGGCGGTCGACCGAACCGAGGTGTTGATGTGGCCTGCCCTGTTCGACGGGGTTCCCGATGAGATCAATCAGGAACGGCTACGCCGACACGAGTGGTTCTACGGACCCTCCAGCTTCGGTACCGCTGATGACTCGGAGATGTTCGAGCGCATGCAGAGGGGTATGCAGAGCGACATCGACCCGTGGGTTCTGCTAGCGCGCGGCGCGGGCAGGGAGAAGGAATTGGATGACGGCACGCTGATCGGGCACATCACCGATGAGGTCCCCCAGCGCGGCATGATGCGCGAATGGGCCCGACTGATGACCGCGGGAAGCTCCGATCACCAGAGAACGGCGACGTCGCAGTGACATCGACCTTGAACGCGGACTTGGCCGCTCTACTCAGCGAGCGGTCGGTGACACGATTCGTCTATCGCGAAGCGCGGCTCATCGACGACCGTCAACTCGAAGACTGGCTGGACCTCTGGACCGATGACGCCTGCTACTGGGTGCCCGCCGACGAGACCAATGGCGGGCTCCACCGCGTCCAATTAGTTCTCGACGACCGTGATCGGCTCGGTGAGCGCGTCTACCGGCTCACTCACGCCGACGCTCACTCGCAAGAGCCGTATTCCCGCACCACGCACCTCATCACTGGCGTCGAGGTGGGAGAGCCCGACAACGACCAAGTCGAGGTTCACGCCGCGCTCGCTCTAGTCGAGGTCAGACGCGGCGTGCAAGAAATTTACGCGGGCCGGATCCGCTACCGCCTCCGGGTCGTCGACGGAGAACTCAAGTTCGCCGAGAAATTCGTCCGGCTCAGTCGAAACGACGCCGTACTCGGAAACCTCACCTTCGTGATATGACAATCAGTGACGCCCCAACCGGAATTGGGGCTGGGAATGGAAATACCGAGAGGTTTGTCGTCGAGAGTGAATTCGCGCTCATTGAGGTGAGCCTCGACCGTACCGCCAACGGTCCCCGGGTCGCCATCCGCGACCTCAAGTCCGGGTCCGACGGCTACCTAGACCCGCTTGAACTCGAGAGCCTCGTTTACGTCCGCCACGAAGCATTGACGAAATTCATGGATCCCGGCAGTACCCGATGGGCTGGTCCCTTCGACAGTAAATAGAAATGATGGCGTTCCTTCCAGGCTAAGCCCAATACCGTTTACTTCCCGGTGAGATGATGGGTCGGTGTTTGATTGTGGGCGGGTCGCGGGGGTGAACGTGTTTGCGTCTCATCATCGGCGCGCAGATCCGCCAAGATCCGCGATGCCCCATACACGCCGTCGGAGGCCTTGTGGAATGCCGCGACCCTGGCGTCGAGGTCGGCACGCCGCTGCTGGGCCGGACTCGGCCCGCCATCGCGCGTCTTGCGCCACTTGTAGAACCCCGACCGCGACACCTCCAGCAGCTCACACATCCGCTTGACCGGGTAGATGGTGGCTGTGTCAAGATGGCCTTCTCCGCCTCAATCACCCGCGTAGGCCTCTACCGGTTCTGCTCGGAGACAAAGAAGACCGCGGTTCTTTTCAAAAACTCACGGTCCAAACGTAATTCGGCATTCTCCCGGCGCAGACACTCCAGCTCCGCGCGTTCATCAGCATCAAGCACCCGGGGAGTATCCCGACCTCGGCCGCTCCGCAGCTAGTGGTGTGTCCTGTATTTAGCTGACCTTTTCGAGGGCGATCCGGCCGCGTGCGACCTTGGCGAGGATGGACTCGGCGGTGGGTCCACAGGTAGGGCGTGGGATCGTTGTTGTGGGCGTCGATGTATTCCTGGATGGAGGCGACGAGGTCGGGCACGGAATGGAAGACCCCGCGCCGCAACGCTTTATCGGTCAGTTCCCGAAGCCAGCGTTCGACGAGGTTGAGCCACGACGACGATGTCGGGGTGAAGTGGAGCTGGAACCGAGGATGTTTGTCCAGCCACTGGCGAACGTCGTCGTGCTCGTGGGTGGCGTAGTTGTCGCAGATCAGGTGGATCTGCAGGTCCTTGGGCACTTGGCGGTCGATGGTCTTGAGGAATTTCAACCATTCCTGATGGCGGTGCCGTGGCATGCACTGGCTGATGATCATCCCGGTCAGCACATCCAGCGCGGCGAACAAGGTGGTGGTGCCGTGACGCCTGTAGTCGTGGGTCATCGTCTCACCGCGTCCCTTGACCATCGGCAGCGACGCCTGGGTGCTGTCGAGCGCTTGCACGGAGGACTTCTCATCGGCGCGGTTCGTATATCACGGGCACTCATGCGCTCGGCGAGGTCAGGCGCTGCGCTTTACGCCGACCCGTTACGCTGCAACCGTTTTCGATACTTTCGTTGCTGCCAGCGCAAGAAGCTTCTCACGTAATCTTCCATCTTCCGCGGGAAGGGCGGGCTGAGCAGGGCTGTGGGGCTGAAACGGCTCGGGGCCTCAGCCACTGCCCGAAGGTGGCTGAAGGTTTCGAAACCGAACTTGCCGTGGTAGTACCCGGTACCGCTGGCTCCGACGCCCCCACACGGCAGACCGTCGAGCGCACAGTGCAGGGCGAAGTCGTTGCGGGTCACACCGCCACTACGGGTGCGGGCCCGGAACCGCTTGAAGTCGGGGGTATCCCCGCCGAACCAGTACGCCCCCAGCGGGGTTGGGCGCTCATTGATGTAGTCGGAAGCCTCGTCGATCCGGTCGTAGGGCAGTACTGCGAGGACCGGACCGAAAATCTCTTCCTGCATGAGCTTCATGTCATCGTGCACGTGCGTAACCAGTGTCGGGGGAATCACCCGCGTCACCGCATTGGGCAGGGATTCGCCGTCAGGGATCACCTCGAGCACCCGCGCGCCCTTATCGCGAGCGTCCGCCACGAGGCCCACCACCCGGCTGAAGTGGCGATCATTGATGATCGTGCAGTAATCGGGGTTGCTCGCTATCGAGGGGAGACTTGTCCGCACAGCCGCCACGCAGGCGTCCACAAATCGGTCGTGAACGGCGCGCGGCACAAAGACGTAATCCGGGCATTGACACAGCTGCCCGCTGTTGGCCAGGCGGGCACCCATGACACGGCGGGCGGCTACGGCCAGGTCCGCATCGGCGGCAACCACGACGGGGTTTTTTCCGCCCAACTCGAGGGTTACCGGAACGAGGTTCGCGGCAGCCGCGCGCTGTACTTGCCGGCCAATGTCGGTCCCGCCGGTAAAGAAGATGTGGTCAAGTGGCAGCTTGCTGAACTCTGCAGCCACCGAAGCGTCGCCTACCACGACCACCAGCTCGTCCGCCGCGAATTGCCCCGCGATGGCGGCGCGCACGGTCTCGGCTGTGCGTGGGGTCAGCTCCGACATCTTCACCATGACCCGATTTCCGGCGGAAAGGGCGGCCGCCACAGGTTGGAGCGCGAGTGCCACCGGAAAGTTCCAGGGAGCGATGACGCCGACCACTCCCAGGGGCTGGGGTTCGACCCAGGCATTAATGCCCGCCCAACGGAGGTAGCGGGGCTGCGGCCGGTTCGGGCGCAGCCACGTCTTCAGATGAGAGCGCTGGTATTCAATGTCACGGATGGTGACGGCGATCTCGCCGGCCAGTGATGCGGCGAGCGGCCTGCGTCCGAAGTCGTCTCGTATGGCTTCTGCGATTTCTTGCGAACTATCCAGCAGGCTTGCTGCCAAGCGGTCGAGCCGGTCGACTCGCACCGCCCACGAGGGCGATCCCTCAGCGGTATAAGCGCGCCGCTGAGTGTCCAACAACCCGCGTAGGTAAGCGTCTGGGTCTCCCGGGTTTCGCGGTTCGCTCTCAGCGAGTTTCAAGGTACTCAATCCAGTGTCCTCTCCGTTGTGCGGCCGATGCCGTGCCACGCACGATCGCGCCGTCGGCGATGTGATCACTTCAGGCTGTCAGAAGCGGTCATCAATCCAGTGGGTCCAGTTGTGTCCTCCAGAACCGGCCTGGGTGGCTGCACGGCAGGTCCGCCAAGTGTTCCTGGGCCGTGCCATCGGCCGGATTGAGCCACCGCAGCTCGGTGAATGTTCCCGCGTACGTCTTGTCGTCGTCGGGAGCCAACGGGCTCCAGTCGCTGACTTTCGTCTCAATATCGGTCATATCGAAAGTCTGTGCCGGGGCCGGCTGTTTCCAGGTGACCTGTGTTCCGTCTGCCAGAACCGGTGACTTCTCCGACGGGGGCGAACAGTGCGACGGTGGCTCACTGCGTTCCGCCTCCCAGAACAGCTCTCTACGTCCCGGCCCGGTGATGCGGCCACGATCATCGCTAAGCCGATGCGTGACTCCTCGAGAACGTGGCGGAACCGTGTCGAACTCGAAAGGCGACTTTGATGACGACCACGGAGTTGGGGCCATCGTTGGGAGCCGACCCGGCCTGGTTAGCGGATCAGCTGGAAGCGGCGCTGCGGTTGCAGCGCGTAGCGGCGCTCAAGAGCGGGCCCGCTTCGCGAGGACTGCGCCGAGAGCGTCTGGATCGGCTGATGGCCGCGCTGCTGAGCTCAACCGAAGAGCTGGCCGATGCCGTTGGCCTTGATTTCGGCAATCGCCCACGTGCCGCCACGCTGGCCGGCGAGATCGCGATGTGCATCAACGACATTGTCGGCTTCCGGCGAAACGTGGGGCGCTGGATGAAGAGCCGGCGACCGCAACCGCTGTACTTCCGACTCGCGGGGATCCGGGCGTGGGTTGAGCCGAGTCCCCTTGGAGTCGTCGGTGTGATCGCACCGTGGAATTTTCCGATCGCGTTGGCGCTGCAGCCGGTGGCGGCGGCGATCGCGGCAGGCAACAGCGTCATGCTCAAGATGTCGGAGATCACCCCACACACCGCCGACGTGATGCGCGAAGCGATCGCCGCGCATTTCGAACCGGAGGAGTTCGTGGTGGTCACCGGCGGCCCCGATGTCGGAGGCCGGTTCAGCGCGCTGCCCTTCGACCACTTGTTCTTCACCGGCAGCGCTCCCGCCGGAGCGAAAGTGGCGCTGGCCGCGGCGAAAAACCTAGTGCCAGTGACCCTTGAGCTCGGCGGCAAGAATCCCACCGTGGTCGGTAGGGACGCAGACCTGCCCAAGGCCGCCCGTCGCATCGCCCGTGCCCGGCTGGCCAACAGCGGACAGATCTGCCTCCGCCCGGACTACGTCTTCGTCCCACGCGAGACCCAGGCGCAGTTTCTCGCTGCGGCGCAAGCCGCGTTTCGCGAGGCTGTCCCCACGATCCTCGACAACCGCGACTACTGCTCGATCGTGAATAACCGCCACTACCAACGCATCACCAAGCTCGTTACCGACGCCGTGGCCAAAGGCGCGGACATCATCGAAGTCATCCCCGATGGCGAACGGTTTCCGTCACCGCAGACACGCCGGATACCCCCGACGCTGTTGTCGCGCATCACTCCCGACATGAGGATCATGCACGAGGAGATCTTCGGTCCGGTGCTGCCGGTTCTGCCGTACGACGCGGTCGGGGACGTGATCAGGCACGTCAACGAGGGGCCGGCCCCGCTGGCGGTGTACTGGTTCGGCGGAGACAGCGGCGACTTTCGAGCCTTCAAGGCCAGCACGCGCAGCGGCGGTGTCAGCCGAAACGACTTCGCCTTGCACGCGGCGGTCGACGGGCTGCCTTTTGGCGGCGTCGGCAAGAGTGGCAGCGGCTACTATCACGGCAAATTCGGCTTCGACACCTTCAGCCATCTTCGTGCGGTCGCAGAATCGCCACGCCTGTTCAGCCCGGTGTCGATGCTGAGTCCATCGTTCTCGGCCCGACTCGAGCGGGCACTGACGTGGTTCTTCGAACGGCAGCAGGCCAGGGTTCGCAAACGTGTTGACAGCACAGCCGACACCGCACAGAGAGGCACGAAGTGACCAGTACACAGACCGCGCTGGTAACCGGAGCGGGGGCGGGGACCGGACGCGAATACGTTCGACTGCTGCTCGCCGACGGCGCCAAGGTTCTTGCCGTCAGCCTGCTCGACGACGAGTTGCGGGCCCTCCAGGATGAAATGGACCCCGGCGGTGAACGCCTCGTGACGAAGCAGGCCGATCTGGCCGAGCCGGATTCTGCGGAAAAGCTGCTCGCATGGTGCGACGAGCACGGATACCAGGTCGACGTCTTGATCAACAACGCGGGTTTTGCTGCCTACGGAAGTCCCACCGACATCGATCTCAATAAACTCGAGCGGATGCTGACGCTCAATGTCGTGACGTCGACCAAGCTGTCCATGATCTTTGGCCGCCGGATGAAGGAGCGGGGGTCCGGCCGAATCCTTGTGATGGGGTCGTCGGCGGGTTTCTCCCCCGCGGTCAGAGTCGCTGCCTACGGGGCGTCGAAGGCGTTCACGAATACCTTCACCATTGCACTCGCGGCCGAGTTGGAGACCAGCGGCGTGACGGTCACGTGCGTTGCGCCCGGTTCCTTCCAATCCAACTTCGCCGCTACCGCAGACATCGCGGATTTTGACGGTAAGTCGGGAATGAAGTGGATCTACGCGAAGGAGAAACTGGATGCGCCGACGGTCGCGCGGACAGGCTACCGCGCCCTGCGCAAGGGTAAGCCGACGGTGATCGTGGGCAGCAAAGGGGTGGCCGCCAAGGTTCTCGCCCGGGTCCTGTCCCCGGTCTTTCTCGCCCGACGGTCTCGACTTCTCTAACATCTAACGCCTTTCAGCGCGCCGGTATTGAGGCCGTTCGGGCATCCCACACCTCGGCGAACAAGCATGCCATCGTCGCATGCTGCGGACCGCCCGCCGCCAACCGTCGCACGCCAGCGCCCAATTCAGGCCCGCGCCTTTCTGCGGTTCACGGCTACCCGCACGCAATCGCAGACCTATGACGAGGCGAGCCGTTCCCAGGGGTGATCGTGCACGCCGAGCCGGGGGTAGTCCGAAACACCGGGTCTGATGTCCGGTCCGGGGTGCGGAACAGAGGCATTGGCCGCGGCGGCGTCCTGCGGTATTCCTTAAAGAAAGCATCAGAGGCGTCGAGGCGTTAGACAGGAATGACCATGGATTTAGTCAACAAGTTCGGCTATCTGGCCGTCGGAGTCAGCAATCTCACGGAAGCCATCGAGTTCTACTCACGCTTCGTCCGACTCGACCTCACTGAGCGGGTCGGCGACACCGCCTTCATGACCGGCGGACTGGACCATCACTGGCTGCGCCTGGAAGAGGGCAACGGCCAGGGCGTGAAGCGCATCGGTTATGAAGTCACCTCTGAGGACAGCTTCCCGACGATTCGCACCGAACTCACGAACTGGGGCATCGAGTTCGAGGAGGGCGGGACTCCCGAGAATGACCGCGTCAACCACTGGTTGCGGTTCACCGACCCCGGCGGCATGGCCATCGAGCTGTACTCGGGAATGTATGAGCGAGGGGTAGCCCCGGTCAACACCGGGGTGACGATGGAGAAGTTCCTGCATGGCGGCTGGGAGACCGCCAATTTCGATGACGCGAGCCGATTTCACCAGGAGGTTCTGGGCTTCAAAGCCTCGGACTGGATTGCCAACAACGTCGTGTTCCTCCGCGCCGGCGATCGATACCACCACTCGCTCGTGCTGCTGCGGGGTCAACGCTCCGCGTTCAACCACTTCTGCGTCCAGGTCGAGTCGATCGACGACATCATGCGCTTCCGCAACAACGCGCTGCGCCACGGCGTGAAACTCCGCGACGATCTGCTGCGGCACGCACCATCGGGATCCATCGGTGTGTACATGCACGACGAGGCGCGCGGATTTGCCGTCGAGTTCTGCACCGGGCATCCGCAAGTCGACGACTCGACCCACCGGGCACGGGTCCTCCCGATGGCACCTGAGACAGGGGACATCTGGCTATCCCCGCTGCCAGAAATGACGATCACACCCTCGTCGAGCCCGTTGGTCATCTCCGGCGGTGGCCCACGGGAAACCGGCTCAACGAAAGATGCCACCGGCACCGTCCCGAACGGCTCGTCGTCGACGAAGCGCCCTGCCTTGAGCAGCCAAGCCTGACCACCGGCTCACCCGACGACGAGAAGGAGCTGATCGTGACAACGCCTGAACACCTGGTCATCGACGACCGCGACAGAGGCCTCTTTCGCGTCCATCGCTCCGCCTTCACCTCCGAGGAGATCTTCAAGCGTGAGCAGGAAGAGATCTTCAGCAAATGCTGGCTTTACGTCGGGCACGAATCAGAGATTCCCAATCCCAACGACTTTCATACCAGGCGGGTAGGCGGACGAACTGTCATCTACACCAGGGACAAGAAGGGCGATGTCCGGGTTCTGCTGAACAGCTGCCGTCATCGGGGTGCTGAAGTCTGTCGCGAGCGCAGGGGAAACCGCAAGGTGTTCACCTGCTTCTACCACGGCTGGGCGTACAACAACGAGGGCAAGCTTGTCAGCGTCCCCGACGGGGACTCCTACAGTCCGGGGTTCGACCGCGAAGAGCACGGCCTCCACAAGCCTCGCACCGAGAGTTACCGCGGATTCACCTATGTCACCTACAGTGCCGACGCCCCGTCGCTCGAGTCGTACCTTGCTGACGCGCGGTATCTGATCGACCTTGTCGCCGACCAGTCCGAGACGGGCATGCAGATCGTGCGCGGGATTCACAACTACTCGATGCGAGCCAACTGGAAACTGCTGATGGAGAACAGCTGCGACGGCTACCACGGCTTCACCGTCCATCAGACGTACTTCGAGATGATGATGAACCTGGGAGTCACTCCCGGCCTGGCCGCGGACATGGGCAATGGCAGTGGGCGCGAGTTGGGCAACGGGCACGCCGTGGCAGAGAGCCCAGAACTCGGCATGCCGCTGATGTCAGAGGAAATCCTCGCCGCCACCAGCGGTCGCCGGGCAGACACCGTGGCGCGGCTCGGTGAGAATCACACCAAGAAGATGCTGAACACGACCCGCAACCTGATCCTGTTCCCCAACATGGCGCTGATCGACCTGAACTTCGGCATCCAGGTCCGCACGATGTTTCCCACCGCTCCCGATCGGACCGAGATCACCGGTTGGCAGTTGATGCCAAAGGATGCGCCGGATGCCTTGAAGCCCTATCGGATCGACAACGCGCTCACGTTCTGGGGGCCGGCAGGGTTGGCGACACCCGACGATGTCGAGGGCCTGGAGCAATGCCAGCGCGGCTTCACCTCCATGCGGGAGATCGAATGGTCCGATATCTCCCGCGGGATGGAGGCCGACGCGCCCACGGCGGTCGACGAGTTGCAGATGCGGGCCTTCTGGCGGCAGTGGAACCAGCGCGTCACAGGCGAGAAGGCGCGCACCGAGGGGCCCCGGTACGACACCTCCTATCTGGACGGCGCTACCGACGACGCCGAGTTGCAGGCGTCGACCAGCGGAGTCACGTTGTGACAAGCGCCCTGCAGATTTCGGAGTTGACACGGGCCGACATCGAAGAGTTTCTCTACTCCGAAGCGGCGCTACTCGATGAGTGGCGGTTGGAGGAGTGGCTCGACCTCTTCACGATCGACTGCCTCTACGAGATCCCCGCGCCCGACCTGCCCGACGAAGACCCCGGCGAAACGTTCTCCCTGATTCACGACCACCGAGCGATGCTCGAGCAGCGGGTCATCCGATTGAAGAAGCCGACCGCTCACGCCGAGTTTCCCCACTCCAGAACCCGGCGCCTCGTCACCAATGTCAGGATTCTCGACAAGCGGTCGGACGAGATCAAGGTCGGCGCCAACTTTGCCGTCTACCGGATGCGCAACGGGATCGAAGTGACCTACGTCGGCCGCTACGAGTACGTGCTGATCCCCTCTTCCGACGGCCTGAAGATCAGGCATCGCAAGGCCATCCTCGACCAAGAAGTTCTCGATCCCCACGGCAAAATCAGCATCATCCTCTAAGAATCCGCGACCATGAAAATCAGTGGTAGAACCGCCATCGTGACCGGGGCCGCGAGCGGTCTCGGGCTCGGGATCGCACGACACTTCGCGTCATTGGGTGTCCGTGTCTGTTTAGCGGACGTTGACAAGGAACGCCTCGACGAGGTGTTACCGACGATCCCGTCCGCCGAGGCGGGGGCGGCGTTCGCCGTCACGGGCGATCTCAGCAAGCACGAGGGCGCGCAGAACCTGATCCGAACTGCAGTCGAGACAATGGGTCACGTCGACATCCTGGTCAACAACGCGGGCGGCGGCGTCATTCGGCCGACGCTCACCCATACCGAAGAAACTCTGCGGGAGACGTTCGACCGCAACCTCTGGACAATGCTGTACTGCACCCTCGAGGTCATCCCGCACATGATCGAGCGGAATTACGGACGCGTTGTCAGCATCGGCGCGGAGTCCGTCCGTAACGGACTGTGGCAGCACGCGGTCTACAGTGCGGCCAAAGGCGGCGTCCACGCCATCACGCCCGGGCTGGCCCGCGAGTTCGCCCAAAACCAGATCACCTTCAATGTGGTGGCTCCTGCCATGGTGATCACTCCGGAGCACGCCGAACTCGTGAACCGCATGTCGGCCCCTGACCGTCACGAGCATGACCGCTTCCTCGAACAGATCCGCGGCAGCATCCCGCTGGGTCGTGGCGGCACGGTGGACGAAGTCGCCGCGGCGACTGCCTATCTGGCCTCAGACGACGCGGGTTTCGTCACAGGGCAGGTCCTGAGCGTCAACGGCGGCAGCTCGATGTTGTGACACAGGACCGGCATCGAGAAGTCGCGACCCCCGACTAGTTTCGAAGGAGGCAGGCATGTCCGAGGTATTCGCATTCACCGTCGACGATTTGGCCGATGGAGAAGTCCGTCCGGTGCCGGAAGCGCCCCACATCGCTGTCTACCGAGTCGGCGACGAATTCTATGCCACTCAGGACTCCTGCAGCCACGAGGAGTGGTCGCTCGGCGAGGACGGCGAGCTCGAGGGATACGAAGTGCTGTGTTCGCTGCACATGGCGCGGTTCGATGTCCGAGACGGGCGCGCGCTCTGTCTGCCGGCTCTGCGTGGACTGAAGACCTACCCGGTGACGGTCAGAGACGGTCAGGTGATGGTGGGCACCAACGCCGAAGACGACACAGCTGACCGCGACCCCGGGGCCGGCCTGGCTTCGGCATCGACCGGGTAAACGCGCAGGCCTGGATCACAAATGAGCGAACTCGCCCGGAAGCGTCAGCGGGCGAACCTCGAGCCGAGCAAGGCGTACGCGCAACGACGCAAAGCGATGATCACCGCCGCAGCAGAGGTATTCCGCGCAAAAGGCTTGTCGGACAGCAGCTTACACGATATCAGCATGAGTATCGGCGTTGACCGTGCCAGCCTCTATTACTACTTCGGCAGCAAGGAGCAGCTGTTTCGCGCCGTGATATTGGAGGCAATCGAAGACGTCTCGGCGTGTGCAAAGGCGATCTGCGAGGGGCAGGGAAATGCTCACACGCGGCTGACCGCTCTGATCAACCACGTCGTGTGCTCCTTCGAGCATTACTACCCTTCGCTACACATCTTCGTGCAGGAGGACATGCGCAGACTCGAGAACAGCGGAGGGGAGAACGCGAGCGAGGAAGCACGCCGATTGGCCGAACTGGCCGATGCCTACATGGCGATGCTGGAGAACCTCATTCGCGAAGGCGTGAACAGTGGCGAGTTCCGCGACCTACAAGACCCGCGCCTCGTCGCTCAGATCATCCAGGGCGGGGTCAACTGGATGCACCGTTGGTTCAATCCCGGTGACGGCGTGCCTGCCGTCGAACTGGCCGACGTGTTCGTCAACATCCTGCTGGACGGCTTGGCCTCGCCCTCTCACGTGTCCTCGCCCAGCGAGCGCGTCTCAGTCGAGCACATCCCGGTCAAGGACACAGTCGAACTCGTTAGGAATCCTGGATGCTGAGCGCCCCCGTCGGACATTGATCCACGGCATCCTCCATCACGTTGCGATTGTCCTCACTCGGATGCTCCGTCAACAGCTGGATGTAGCCGTCATCACCAAGGCGGAACACGTCCTCGTCCAGGTTCTCGCAGACGGCGTGGCCCGCGCATTTGTCGAGGTCCACGCAGATCTTCATCGTCACCAGTCGACGGGGAGACGCCTGACGTGGCGGGCCAGGAATCCCCCGACCTCGATCTGGGACTCGTCGGAGATCCGGAAACCGGGGATACGTTGCAGTACCTCCTCGAGCACGATCCGCATCTCCAACCGGGCCAAAGCAGCGCCGAGGCATCGGTGAATGCCGTCGCCGAATGCAATGTGCGGGTTGCGGTCACGATCCACCACGAACTCGTCCGGGCGATCGGGGAAGATCGCGGTATCGCGGTTGGCGCTACCCCAGGCAAGCACCACCTTCTCGCCCTCGGTGAGATTGACGCCGTGCAGACAGACATCGCGCGACACCGTGCGCGCGATCGTCTGAATGGGCGGCTCCAGCCGCAACGCCTCCTCGACCGCCTTGGGAATCAGCGTGGGATCGGCGATCAGTCGTTGCTGCACTTCGGGGTTCTTCGCGATGTGCATCAACATCATGCTGATTCCGCCGACGCTGGTCTCGTGCCCAGCCATCAGGAGGAAGAAGGCCAGCCCGAGCACGGCATCGGGCGCGATGGGCTCACCGTCGATCTCGATGGCAATCATCCGGGTGAGCATGTCATCGGTGGGCGCCTTGCGGCGGGCTTCGATTTGGTTGTAGAGGTAGCCCATCAGTTCCATACCGCTGACGGCGCCGCGCTCCTGGTCCTGTTCCTCTGCCGCGTTGACCATCGTTTCTGCCAACTCACGGAATCGCGGCCAATCCTCTCGGGGCAGTCCGAGGAGCAAGGCGATCACAATCGGGGGCAGAGGGCCGGCCAGCGCCTCGGTGAGGTCCGCATGGCCCTGGGCTTCGATGTCGTCGATCAGTCCGCTGACGATTTCGCGGACGGTGGGCTCGAGCTTCTCGATCGCACGCACGGAGAACCACGTCTGCATCGTCTTGCGGTACTTGGCGTGCTCGGGTGGATCCAACTCGATGGGCAAGAACGGCATCGGATTACCCACCGGCGGAAGCGTGACACCCTGTGCGGACGAAAACAGCTCGGTATCGCGCGAGGCCTCGCGGATGTCGTGGTAGCGGCTCAACATCCAGAACCCACCGAATTCGTCACTGTGCGCGACCGGGCACTTTTCCCGAAGATCGCTGTAGGTCGGGTACGGATCGCGAACGTAGTCCGGGTGGTTCGGATCGAGCTTCACCTCGGTTGCCGTTTCGCCGCGTCCGCGAGCATCGCTGGTGTCAGTCATGGCCCGGTGTTCCTCCTTGCCCGTGCGGTGTGCCGACGTGTGACGTGGCGCTCAGTCGAGGATGTCGCGCCACGGCCTCGGCGGGTGTTGAGTCTTTCCACACGATGGAACCCTGGCCGCAAGGAAGTGGCGGGCGGCGGCAACATTCGACGTCTTGTTCGCGACATCGAAGGGGCTCCATGACACCGACTACGACCGAGCAGGCCAGCGACACGATGGAGCTCGGCAGAGTCGGACTGTGGACGGCCGGGTTCGACGGCCTGTCGCCGTCCGAATTGACCGACGTGGTCGCCGAATTGGACGAGCTTGGCTTCGGAGCTGCATGGTTCGGCGAGGCCTACGGCAGAGAGGCGTTCACCCAGGCCCAGCTATTACTGGAGGCGTCGAGCCAGATGGTGATCGCCACAGGGATCGCCAACATCTGGGCGCGCGACGCAATGGCCTGCAACGCGGCCGCGCGCACGTTGGCGTCGGCGCACCCGGGACGATTCCTACTTGGGTTGGGGGTGAGCCACCAACCGCTCGTGACGCGGATGCGCGGGCATGACTACGACAAACCGCTCGCGGCGATGCGCAGCTATCTGACGGCGATGGATTCAGCGCCCTACACCGCCTGGGGGGCAGCCGGTCCGCGACCGGTGCGGGTCCTCGCAGCGCTGGCGCCCGGCATGCTCGCGACCGCACGCGATCAGGCCGACGGCGCGCATCCTTACCTGACGTTGCCCGAGCACACAGCCGCCGCGCGCGAAATCCTCGGTGCAGGCAAGCTGCTCGTGCCAGAGGTCAGCTGCGTGCTGACCGACGACGTGGATGTCTGGCGGGGCCGTGCCCATACCCATCTCGAGCTGTACACGGGTCTGCCGAACTATGTCGGTAACTGGAAGCGGATGGGCTTCACCGACGACGACATGGTCCGCGGCGGAAGCGATCGCCTCAAAGAGGCTCTGGTGTGTCGCGGGCTCGCGGCCACGCTCAGGGCAGTGGACGAGCACCACGAAGCCGGCGCCGATCACGTCTGCATCCAGGTCCTGGGCGAGGCCACGTTCAGCACCCCGATCGAGGAATGGCGGCGACTCGCCGACGCGATCCGCTAAGCGGCGGGCTCGCTACGGAGCAGATGCACCTGAGGCGGCCGCTGCACGGTGACCGACATTCGCGAGAGCCTGCTCTCTAAGCACCACCTTTTCGACCTTGAGCATCATGTTGCGCGGCAGCAACGGGACGAATTCCACGTATCTCGGCACCTTGTAATTGGCGAGGCGCTGACGCGACCATGCCATCACGTCCTCGACGGTGAGCTTCGAGCCGGACCTGGCGACGATGAACGCCGCCCCTACCTCTCCCAGCCTGTCGTCGGGCACGCCGACCACCGCTGCGTCGGCGATATCCGGGTGCTCCAGTAGAGCGAGCTCGATCTCTGCGGGATAGGTGTTGAACCCCCCGACGATGAACATGTCCTTCTTTCGACCGGTGATCTTCAGGTATCCGTCTTCCACCAGGCCGATGTCGCCGGTGTGCAAGAAGCCCTCTGCGTCAATGGCTTCGGCGGTCTCATCGGGTTGGTCGTAGTAGCCGAGCATCACAGTCGGCGCCCGGACGAGGAGCTCTCCTTCGGAGCCCGGCGGTACCTCGTGGAGACTGTCGTCGACGACGCGAACCTCGACATGCCGTCGTACGCGCCCGCACCAATTGGCGACGATTTCGGGATCGTCGTCCGGTTCGGACAGCGCGACGCCTCCCGCCGACTCCGATAGCCCGTATCCGTTCATCACGTGGCGCAGCAGTCCCTCCGACCGCAGGCGCTGCACCAGGTCGACTGAGACGGTCGAGCCCGCCACAGTGCCCTTCCGCAACGTCGACAGGTCATAGCTCGCGCGGTCGGGATGGTCGAGCACACCCTGCAGCAGCGTCGGCGTCCCGCTGAGAATGGTGATGCCCTCGGACGCGACTTTGCTCATCACACGAACCTCATCGAACACACTCAGCATGACCGCGCACGCACCGACCATCGCGCAGGAGACGAATCCCGCCTTGAACCCGAAGTTGTGCGAAAGCGGCAGGACCACGAGTGCGCGGTCCGTCTCGTCGAGGAGCAGACAGTCCGCATAGTCCGCCCACCCCACCAGATTCTGTTCGTGCGTGGTGAGCACGCCCTTGGGCATACCCGTCGTTCCCGACGTGAACATGACATCGGACACGGCGTCTCCGGGGACACTTTCGGTCTGAAGGCGCAGCGTGTCGGGGTCGGAATCATCCGCGCCCGCCAGGTAGTCGAGCCAACTGCGGTCACCATCTGCAGGTTCGCCGTCCAGCAACACGACGGAGAGGTCGGCGAACTCGGGCGCAGCAGCCCTAAGCAGATCTGGAAGGTCCTGACCGAGGAAGCCCCGCACGGTGAAGAGCAGTTTGGCTCCGGAGGCACGGAGCACGAACGCGGCCTCTTCTCCCCTGAATCTCGTCGTCATCGGTACGATCGCAGCTCCGCGCGCCTGCACACCGAGTGCCGCAACAACCCAGCCGACGGAGTTGGGACCCCAGACCGCGACACGATCCCCTGGGCCGATCCCGGCAGCCGCGGCAGCCGCCGCACTCGCCAACATGGCGCGTTCGAGTTGTTCGTATGTCAGTCGCTGGTCATCGTCAACAAGGGCCTCACGCGACGGATACTTGCGCGCCGCTTCGCAGACCAACATCGGAAACGTGGAAGCGGTCGATTGAATGGGCATGACTTCTCCTCGTGAATTCCGAGTATGCGCGACGGCATTGCCCGTCCCAGCCGCGGTAGCGACCATGCATGAATTCCGAGCATGCAGGTCCGCCCACACCCCGACGAATGCACGGTTCCGGCGGACAGAACAAAGTGCGTCCCCGATCACTATGCGAGGCGATACCGTGCGATCCGGAGGGGTTATGGCAGGGCTGTTCCGCTCGGCTGAACTCGGTGCAGAAGCGTCTGACCCACCCCTGACACCCTTGCCGCATCTGTGTCGCCGGTCACGCGCAGCATCCGGTGCCTCGCGCCGTATCAGTACCTATGAGAGAGGACTCTCGAGTGACGACCTTGGAATCTCCCCACACTCCCCCATCCACGCCGCCAGGAGATTCTGCCGTGTCCCTCCGCGAGGTTTTCGACGCGCAGCAGCGGGCCTATTTCGCCGAGGGCGCCCCGCCGCTGGAGGTTCGGATCGAGCGGCTCGATCGGCTCGCCGCCAGCCTGCTCGACAACTCGCAGCAGATCGTCGAAGCGATCCGGGACGATTTCGGCAACCGATCCTTGACGGCCTCGCTCGCCGGGGACATCGTGACGACCATCCGCGACATCGAGTATTCGCGGTCCCATCTGAAGTCATGGTTGCGCCCGACGCGGCCCCAACCGGGCTACTACCGATTGGCTGGGCTGAACGCATGGGTGGAGCCCCAGCCGCTGGGTGTCGTCGGCGTCATCGCGCCGTGGAACTTCCCCGCCGCACTCGCGCTTCAGCCCGCTGCGGCAGCGATCGCGGCCGGCAACCGGGTGATGATCAAGATGTCCGAACTGACCCCACGGACGGCCGAAGTCGTGCGCGTTGCCGTCGCGAAGGAATTCGCACCCGACGAGGTCGTGGTGATCACTGGTGACGCCGACGTCGCTGCCGCGTTCAGCGCGCTACCATTCGACCACATCTTCTTCACCGGTGCTGCGTCGATCGGCAAGCATGTTCAGCGCGCCGCATCGGAGAACCTGGTGCCGGTCACTCTGGAACTCGGTGGCAAGAATCCGGCAGTCGTGGCTCGCGATGCGGACATCGCAGCAGCGGCAAAGCGGGTCATCGGCGCCCGCCTGGCCAACAGCGGACAATTGTGCCAGTGCCCGGATTACGCATTCGTTCCCCGCGAGTCGGTTTCGGCCTTCGTCGAGGCAGCCGTGGCCCACGTCAGCAGCAAAATGCCTTCGATAGCGACCAACCCGGATTACTGCACGATCATCAACAGCAGACATTTCGACCGCATCGTCGGCCTTGTCTCCGACGCGCGGGAGAAGGGCGGCCAAATCACCGAGGTGATACCGGCCGGGGAGCGCCTGCCCGACGCGCAATTGCGAATCATCCCGCCGACGCTGGTGACCAACGTCAATGAGGACATGCTGCTGATGCACGAGGAGGTTTTCGGTCCAGTTCTCGCGGTGTTGCCTTACGACACGATCGAAGACGTCATCGACTACGTGAACGCGCGCCCGACGCCGTTGGGCTCGTACTGGTTCGGTGGCGACACACCAGATTTCGGTCACTTCCGTCGACGGACCCGAAGTGGTGGCGTGACCCGTAACGACTTCGCATTGCATTGCGCGCTGGATGGTCTGCCGTTCGGCGGTGTCGGCGGCAGTGGCACGGGCTACTACCACGGCAAATATGGTTTCGAGACGTTTAGCCATCTGCGGGCGGTAGCGGAGGCGCCTCGGCGCTTCAGTCCCGTGTCAATCCTAAGCCCGCCGTTCCCGGCGAAAATGGAGGATTACACGCGGAAGTTCCTCCGGTGGCAGCAGCGGAAGTTCAACAAGCGGTTACATCGCCCGACGGGAACCTCGTCCTGACGACATAGCCATATGGTTGAAACACGCCCGGCTCCAGCGCAGGATCCGTCTGGGACCGCCGGCACGGCGCCCTCAAGGCCTGAAGTCAGAGTGCCCGGTGAGACCGGCATCTGGGTCCTGATCTTCGGCGATATGGTTGCCTTCGCGGCGTTCTTCGGCGTCTTCATGTATTCGCGCGGGCAAGACCCAGCTCTGTTCGACCAGTCGCGAACTCATCTCAGTGTCGGCTACGCCGTGGTCAACACGGTCCTCTTGCTCACGAGTTCCCTGTTCGTGGCGGCCGCGGTGCGTGACTTCCGGGCAGGTGGCCGACGACTGGCGCCGCGCTTGTTCGTCCTCGCGGCCGTCTGTGGCCTGGGATTCGTGGTCAATAAGGCGCTGGAGTACCGCGCCGAGATCGACAGCGGGATCACGCTGACGACCAACCTGTTCTACACATTCTTCTTCACTCTCACCGGTATCCACCTGCTCCACCTGATCATCGGGCTCATCGGGCTCGGCGTCATGTGGCGGCTCGCGCGACGTCCAGAAGACAAGCCCGGCAATCTGCTGGTCATCGAGGTCGGCGCCAGCTACTGGCACATGGTCGATCTGCTATGGATTGTCATCTTCCCGCTCCTCTACCTGGTGAGGTGACGATGGAACAGGTTCTGCATCAACGGATTACGCTTGTTTGGCTCGGCCTCGTCCTGGCCACTCTGCTGTCCTGGGGGCTGAGTTCGGAGCACCTCTTCGACAGCACGATCGCCCGCACACTCACCACTATGGCCATCCTTGGCGTCGCGTTCGTCAAGGTCTGCTACGTCGGTCTCGACTTCATGGAGTTACGCCGTGCGCCACGCGCGCTGCGGCTCGTCTTCCATGCCTGGATGGTCGGGGTGTATTGCCTGCTCGTCGGGCTGTACGTCATCCACTGATCACGCCGCAGCGCTGCAGAAACCAACGACCGTTCCGTCCGCTGGAACCGCCGCACGATGGCGTGCGCCACAGCCGCCATGCTCGGGTCAGGCGTGGGTTTGGAGCCAAGATCCCTATCACAAACAACGAAAGAGAGACCTGTGAGCACCCGAACACAGATGTGGTGTGTGTGGTGTGGGCCAGCTGGAATCCTCCTGTGGCTCATCGGCTTTGTGTTCATCGGAGGCCTCATGCCTCCGCCGCGGCCAAGCGCAAGTGCGCAGACGATTCAGGACTTCTACCAGGCCAACACGAACGGTATCCGTGCCGGCCTGGTACTGACCATGATCGGCGGGACGCTGACGGCGCCCTGGGTGGCCGCCATCTCGACTCAACTCAAACGAATTGAGGGCCGCTACTCCCCGCTCAGCTACACCCAACTCGGCCTGGGCATGCTCGGAGTCCTGCTGTTCATCTTCCCGGTGATGGTCATGCAAGTGGCGGCATTCCGGCCCGACCGGGACCCGTCGCAGATCCTTCTGCTCAACGATCTAGCGTGGATACCGTTCGTCGGGGTGTGGACCTGCGCGGCGGTGCAGAACGTCGCGATCGGCATCGCTGTCTTTCACGACAAGGCGCAGAAGGTCTTCCCGCGCTGGGTCGGATACTTCAACATCTGGACGGCCGTGCTGTTCTGCCCGGGATCGCTGCTGTATTTCTTCAAGGACGGGCCCTTCGCGTGGAACGGCGCACTCTCGTGGTGGCTAGTGGTCGTCGTGTTCTGTGCGTGGTTCGTCGTCATGTTCTTCGCGATGCGCCGCGCCATCCACAGCCACGCGCTCGAGGAGCAGCAGACGTCGGAGCCGCTGCTGCGGTGACGGAAACAACGACGGGCGCGTCGATGACGCCTTCACCGCAGCACTCAGCTCGGTTGGAAGCGAAGACGTAGGTGACATCTCGTTCACCCCAGGAAAGGTCATCGACCCAAGATGGCGCCAACGGCCTCGATGAGGATGTCGGCCGCCTGACCCGATGCTCCGATGCTGCGCCAGGCGACATGGTTGTCGGGCCGGACCAACACTGCGCCATCGTCGGCGATTTCGCGGACCTGCGCCCATTGGCCATCAACGTCGGCGTCGGCGTAGTCGGTGCCGATGGCAGCCACCGTGATGCTGTCGAAGAACCACGCACGAGCGAACCCAAGCTGTTCCGCGCGCACAACTGTGTTGTGCGAGTCCACGGTTGGTGTCAGTACCACGCTGTACTTCACCGTAACTCCTCCATGAGATTCGTGATCGGCTCTGTTGTCGGCGGCTACTGAAGGCTCCCGCGAGGGTGACGGGTAGCGCCGGCGGCGACTTCCCCTGCCACGTGCCGCCGCAGCCAAACCCTCAATCATCCGCAAATACAGATTTCTATCTGATTTCTCGTATCATAGGGATTGCGGGTCAGCCATGGCAATCACCTGTGCCACACTCACGCCAAAGGAGGTCTGGAAGTGCCCTTCCGTCACCATCGGACGGTCGATCGGGTCGTCGCCATCTGTGAAGCCGTCGCCCGGGATGGCCGCGGGCTGACATTGGGCGACCTTGCCGACCGTCTCCAAGCACCCAAGAGTTCCATTCAGGAGCTGACCAACGGTCTGCTCGCCACCGGGTACCTCGTCGAGGAACAGAAGAAGTTCTTCCTCGGCCCAGCACCGTTCGTCCTGACGTTGATGAGCAATCCCGTCGCGGCCCGCGCCATTGAACACGACGACCTGATTCGGCTGTCCAAGAAGATGGGGACGACCGTGCTTGTCGCGATTCAGGTGGGTGACACCTATGTCCACCTCGACCAGGTCGGCGAGAGCGCTGGCCCCGCGGTGCTCCATGGCGTGCGGATCCGACAACGACGCCCACTGCTAGAAACGGCATCGGGCAAGATCATTCTTGCCAATCTGGCTCCGCAGGAGCTGGATCACGCCCTACTGACCGCCGCACGGAGCGGCCCCGACGCCATCGACCGATTCATGACAGAGCTTCCCGAGATCAGAAGGTCGGGAGTGGCCTTCAACTACGGAGCCACCGTTGCGGATGCGTATGCGGCGGCGACCGGGATCTACGACCGACAAGGCCGGTTCGTGGCCGCCGTCAGCATCATCGTCGGCCCGGAGCGTGCCGACGAGCTCCCCGCGCTGGGGAAGCGACTGCTCGACGAGGCGCGCGCCCTCAAGCAATCGCGCTGACTCAGCCACGCTAGCCCCAATACCGTTTACTTAAGGGCGATGATCACCGGCCGGTGGCCGATGATGGGTGCACTGCGGTGGTGGGGGTGTTCGACCCGGTAGATCGACATCCTTCGTTTGACGACGCGCGGGTTGGCGCGGGCACGGCGGGTGGGGAGGAGTTCCCGCATCCGCTCGTCGTCGTCCTCCCGCGGCTGGAGCCCGCCGGGCTTCGCTGGCGCGGTCCCTGTCCGTTCGCCGATCACGTCGTGCCAAACGGATACGGTTGCCCGCCGGGGCGTTGGTTGCCCTGGTGTTCCGATCCCTGGAAACACCGGATGACGGAGCGGATCATCTGGGCTCTACTGCGATATCGCCTCGTGAGCAACGGCGAGAAAATCCGGCGGACGATCCGCCAACGCGTGGCGACGGCACGACCAAGGTTGGCCGCTCCACTGAAGCGAGGATGGAGAAGCGCAGTGACCGGCGCCTTACCCGGAATCGACATCTTGAGTCTTGAGATATCTATCAGGACGGGGATCCGGAGTCGAATGGGCTGCCGCTGGACAGCTATGCAGTGCTCCGTGGTACGGCGCCCTGCTACCGGTACGGACTCCACGATCCGGTACACGCGCAACGGCCGTCTGCATGGCGTGTACTCAGTTCCCGCAACTGTCATCCGCACATGATCCGAGGCGTTCGGTGAAGATCCAGGTTGAGGCCTACCGGTACGAGTCGCGCGGCAACCGCGTCCTAGAAGCCCCCAACGTGTTCGACCTCGACGAGGACGACCGGGTGCGCCTCGTCGACGAGAACCCGGCGGCACGCACACCAGCTGGGTCACGCGGTCGAACAACCACCGCGTGACGGCCCGACCTGGGCGTCCGGAGCCGATCTGACAGACAGGGAGATACGGTGACTGCAAACTCAGCGTCGCGCGCGAGGCTTGAGCTAGGGATCTTCATGCCCTCCAACGGCGGGTATTCGATCACCACCTACAACCCGCATCCAGACTCGTGGACCTACGAATCAAATCTGCGGACGGCAATCGCGGCCGAGCAGGCCGGATTCGACTTCCTCTTCCCGGTGGCGCGCTGGAAGGGCTTCGGCGGACCAAGCAAGTTCATGGGAGCGGGCCTGGAGACGATGACCTGGGCCGCGGGTCTGCTCAGCCGGACGAGCCGGATCCGCGTCTTCTCCACAGTTCACGTCCCGATGTACCACCCGGCGATCGTGGCCAAGGCAGGTGCGACCCTCGACCAAATAGGCGGCGGCCGGTGGGGGGTCAACCTGGTGTCGGGCTGGAGTGCCGCCGAGTTCAACATGCTGGGCGTCGAACTGCTTCCCCACGAGGACCGCTACGCTCGCACGACCGACTTCATCAAGTGCCTCAAGGGCTTTTGGAGCGAACCGCCGGGTGAGTTCAACTTCGAATCCCAGTACTACACGATCCGTGGCGGCTACTCCTGCCCACAACCGGCGGTCATGCCACCGATCGCGAATGCGGGCAACTCCGATGCCGGTGTCGACCTGGCCGCATCGGCATGCGACTGGGCCTTCACCGGCCCAGCGACGGTGAGCGACGCCCCGGCGACCGTCGAGCGAGTACGCGCCCGAGCGGCGGCCCACCTGCGCGACATTCGAGTGATGTGCACGGTTATGCCGGTGTGGGCAGATACCGCCGAGGAAGCGCAGGCCGAGGTCGATAAGATCATCGAGAACGTTGACCGAGAGGCCGCCTACAACTGGGCCGCCGATATGATCGGCATCGACAAGTTTGGCAAAGCTGGTCCGCCATACGACAAGCTAGCTGTCGGCAGCGGCGCGCTCTACTTCGTCGGCACCCCTGAAATGATCGCTGATCAATTCAGCGAATTGTACGCGGCGGGCGTCGACGGTCTTATGTTGATATTCCATGACTACGAAAAGGATATCGACCGTTTCGACCAGCAGATCCGACCGCTATTGCGGGCGCGTGGCCTGCTGTAACGATACGAGATCCCTGACATTGAGCCACTTGTCGGTTTCAACCATGGAGCAACTCGAACCCCGGTAAATCCACTCAGACGCTCGATGACATCCGTTCACGGCGGAACTCGAATAGCACGCGAGATCGGGGCTGAGCCAAGGGCATTGAAAGGAGGCTCGATGACGACGTTCGTCCTCGTTCATGGCGGGTTCCACGGCTCGTGGTGCTGGCAATCGGTCGCGCATTCGTTGCGCGATGCCGGTCACCAAGTGGACGCTGTCGATCTACCTGGGCGGCCGGGTGGTCCCCAACACCCGACGATAGATCTCGCGTCCTATGTTCGGGTCGTGACAGACGCCATTGACCGCGCGGGAGAATCGGTAGTGCTTGTCGCGCACAGTCTGGGCGGTGTGAGCGCGGCGCTCGCCGCCGAGGCACGCCATACTGCCCTCTCGCGCCTCGTGTTTGTCAACTCGCTGCTGTCGCTGGGCGGCAACGGGGCGTTGGCGACGATGCTAGACGCCGGTCAGGATTCCATCCTGCTGCGTGAGGGCGCGTTGGTACCCGCCCCGGACGGTTTGACGATCTTTGCAGACTCACCCGAGACCGCAATGGAGGCCTTCTTTCACCGGTGCGATCCAACTGACGCCAAAGCGGCTGTAGCGCAACTAGTTCCCGAACCAATGGCTCCCCTCGTGGAGGTGCATGAGGTTTCTCGTGAGCGGTTCGGCTCCGTGCCCAAGGTATACGTCGGGGCCGATGCGGACCGTGTTGTGCCGTGGTCGCTGCAACACCGGATCGCTGAGGAGTATTCGATGCGGTTTGTGGCGTTGGGAGGTGACCATTCGCCGTTCTTCTCAGCCACCGACGATCTGGTCGGACTGCTGGCCGAACTGTGATTTTCGCTCTGAAAGCTGTTCGATAGGTGTGACACAAAGACGTTCCGGCGCTGCCCGAATCGCATGGGAACCGGCATGGTTGGCTCACCAGCCAAGAGTTCCACCCGCTGGAACGCCTGCACGAGACTGGGATTCATTTGTGGGTATGGTCGGCTTTTCCGATCAAAACCTGTCGCAGGCGCGGCGCTCGTCAGCCTGAGCAGGTGGAGGCGGGTGGAGATCGTGGCATCGAGGGTCAAGACAAAATCCTGATTGATAGCACAACAGCGAGGTTGATGCGATGACCACCGTGGCCGATTTGCCCATCGAGGATTGTGACGAGCCGAACTCAATCCTGAGCAAGGCGTTCCGAGTCTTGAAGGCGTTCGACTCGAGCGACCGGGTCATGAGCCTCAGCCAGATCGCCCGGGCGTCCGGTCTGCCGAAGTCCACCGTTCACCGCCTCATAGGACGCCTGCTTGAGCTCGGCGCCCTCGAGCAGCACCGCAGCGGCTACCGGATCGGGCTGGCTCTGTTCCAAATAGGTGTTCATACTCCGGCGAACGGACTCAGGGACCGGGCGCTGCCCTATCTCGCAGCGCTGCACCGCTGGTCCGGTCTGACCGTTCACTTCGGCGTGCTCCGCGGGTTGGACGTGGTGTATCTCGAAAAGCTCGGTCCCCCGAACTCCCCGTGCCGGATCTCCGCAGTCGGCGGGCGGTTACCCGCCAACTGCTCAGCGTTGGGCAAAGCCATGCTGGCTTGGGAGGATCGCTCCTACCTCGAAGAGTCACTGCCGGCGCCACTCCCCCGAATGACGACACGATCGATCACCGTGCGGTCCACGCTGATAGGCCAGCTGCGCGAAATCAAAGCCGCCGGGATCGCCCGCGAGACGGGTGAGATCCAACTGGGACTGTCCTGCATCGCGGCGCCCATCGTGGTCCGAGACGTCGCTGTTGGCTGCGTTTCGGTGTCCTATCTGGCCGACGTAGCACCTGACAGCCGCCTGGAAGGCGCGCTGCGCGATACCGTGGCACGGATATCGGCCGAGTGCCGAGCCCGCGTATCAGGCCCGCGGTCTTACCTGTTCCCCCGCGAGATCTAGCCAGTCGGCCGCCAGAGCCGTCGGAGGCGTGTTCCAAACCTCGGGACGAACGCTGGAATAAGCGCGGCCGCCGCTTCGACACTGGTCGAACCTAAGTGCCGAGCAAGGAGCTACCTATGACCAGGTTGCGAGTATGCGCCGTCGGAGAACTGGCTCCTGGTTCATCCGTGACCGTCCAGGGCGACGAGAAGATCGCCGTCTATCGCACCGGAGATGGTGAGTTCTATGCCACCTCTGACACATGCACCCACGAGGAGTGGTCCCTGGGCGAGGATTCCGACCTCGAGGGTTGCGAGGTGACGTGCCCGCTCCACATGGCGCGCTTCGACCTGCGCACGGGTAAGCCGTTGTGCCTGCCCGCGACTACCCCCCTGACGACCTATGAGGTGCGAGTCGAGGACGGCACCATCTTCGTGATCGAGTGATGTTCCGCCCATCGGCACAGGCCATGGAATGGCACTGCAATAGATCGGAAACTTGCCAACGTGACAATCCTCGTGGTCGGCGCATCCGTTGCCGGTGTCGCGACCGTGCGCGCGCTTCGTCGCCTAGGTTGCGACGGCGAGATCATCCTCGTCGAGGCCGAGTCGCGCATGCCCTACGACAAGCCGCCGGTCTCCAAGCAGATGCTGACCGACGCCCTGGCCGGAGCAGAGATTCCGCTGTTGACCACTGATGACATCGCCGAACTGCGAATAGATTTGCGATTGGCCACGCGCGCGGTGGCACTCGACCCAGACCGACGCTTCATCACCACCGACACCGCTGAGAAGATCAAGTTCGACCAGCTCGTGATCGCCACCGGCGCTCGCGCACGGACCCATCCAAGTCAGTGCTCGCTCAACGGAATTCACACGCTGCGGTCCGCCGAGGACGCGGCGGCCGTTCGTGTCGGGCTCACCCGCGCCGACCATGTCGTCGCGGTCGGAGGCGGATTCATCGGGTTGGAACTCGCCTCTATTGCACAGACTTTCGGCTGCCACGTGACAGTTGTGGAGATGCAGACCAAAATCCTCGGCCAGCTGTTGGGTCCCTACGTCGCAGACCGCATCGAAGACCTTCACCGCCAGCATGGGGTGGAGTTGCTCACGGGCACCTCGGTTGCTTCCTTCGAGGGCGACGATCGCCTCAGATCAGTTGTGCTCTCCGACGGCCGCCGGGTGCCCTCCGATCTGGCCGTCGTCGGTATCGGGGCTGTCCCGGCGGCAGACTGGCTCATGGACGCCGGGCATGCCGGCCCAGACGGTGTCGACTGCGACGCCGGCCTGCGGGTCCTCGATACCGAGAACTGCTGGGCTGTAGGCGATGTCGCACGGTGGCCGCATCCGTATTTCGAGGACCGTGTGCGCATCGAGCATTGGACCAGCGCCAACGAGACCGCCGAAATCGCCGCAGCGTCGATCATGGGTACCCCGCCGCCCAAAGGGCAGCCTCCCTACGTGTGGTCGGATCAGTACGGCCGCAAACTGCAGCTGGTCGGACGTCCGGCGGTGAGCCGCCGATGCCTGGTCCGGCCAACGGACGACCAAAACTACGCTGCCGCCTACCTCGACGACGAGGGAAAGGTGGTTGGGGGCTTCGTCATTGATGACCCGCGCCTTCTGCTGCGGCTTCGGCGTGCGGTGGGCGCCCGGGCTGCGGCCGAGACCTTGGCGGAGCTGGGTCTGGTCGAACCGGTGACCTGGTAGCGCCCTCGAGGCGACCGCATCAGTATTCCTTCCCATGAAAAGGGGCTGCTATGGCATTGACCGAAGAAGGCATCATCCAGGCTGAAGGCATGATGAGCCGCTGGGTTCGATTGCCCAGCGGCGCGCGCGCGCACTACATGACTTCCGGCGCCACCGGGCCTGCTGTTCTGCTGCTCCACGGCGGGCTGCCCGGCTCATCGGGAACGGCGGGGTGGCGCTTTATGGCACCGTATCTGGGAGAACGGGGTTTCCGGGTCTACTGCCCGGACATGCCAGGCTTCGGGCTGTCGGATACGCGCAAAGAACACTGGCCTACCGGCATTGACAGCTTCGTCGAATTCATCTCGGAGTTCGTCGACACGCTCTGCCTCGACAAGTTCCACATCGCAGGCAACTCCATGGGCTGCATGAACTCTGTCAATTACATGGTCGCCCATCCCGAGCGGGTGAACTCATTTGCCCTTATCGCCGGTGATGTCGGCGATGTCATGCCGGAGGGCCTGAAGAAACCCCAGCCGACTGTGTCCCTCAAACCCTACGATGGGACTGAGCAAAGCATGCGGGCCCTGATGGAGACCATCATCCACCGTGGCGGCGCAATCAGCGATGACCTCATCGCGATGCGGCAAGCTGCCGGCCTGCGCCACCGCGAGGCTCATGCGCAGTTCTGGCCGACCCTCCTGCAGTATGGCCAGCGAATGCCGTGGACCGATCCGAACCTGCAGGCCAAACTCGTGACCAAGGGCCGTCTCGACCGGTTGCAGATTCCGGGAATCTACTTGTACGGACGTCAAGACGTGCTCACCCCCGTGGAGTGGGGCTACGAGCAGGAGAAAGTTCTGACCAATGTGCAGTTCTTCTACCCCGACGACTGCGGGCATCAAGGGCAGACCGACCGGCCGGACCTGTTCAACCGGGTCTTCGACGAATTCTTTAGCGACGGCAAGGTGAGCCGAGCAGCCGCAGACGACGCCGGCGTCTCCAAGAACCGTTTGGAATTGGCGCACCTGGTGGAACAAACATGACCATCGCAGATCCAGCCGACCCGACGCCCCCCGGGGATCAGCGGTGAGACGACGGGCCGATCCGGCGCAGGCGATACAGGCCGAACCAAGAGCCCATCGGGCGATAGGAGACTGCCATGAGCCCTAGCGCCGATCACGCGACGGTCGACGTCCTCAGCCCTGAGGTCTACCAATACGGTGACCCAACGACCAACGGCCTACCCATCGACCTGTACGCGCGGCTGCGCGAGCACGAACCGTGCTACCGGCACACCATGGACGACCCGGCGATGCGCGACAGCGTGTGGGTCGTCAGCCGCCACGAGGACATCGTGCGTATCGACCGCGATGACGAGACCTTCGTCAGCAGCAAGGGCCTGAACATCCAGAAGTTCCACGCCACCGGTGGGTCGATGATTCACCTTGACGGCCCCGACCATCGCCGGCACCGCGGTGTGGTGCGTACCGCTTTCACACCCCGCGCAGTCGAGGCCTACACCGATGGGTTCAGAAGTCTGGCGCGCCGGATCGTCGCCGAGGCCGTCCAAAGGGAGACCTTCGACTTCGTCGAGTCCATTGCGATCCCGATGCCGCTCAACGCGATCTGCAATCTTCTGGATGTGCCCGACGAAGACCGCAGGCAGCTGTTGGCCTGGATCAACGCCTTTGCCGTTGTCACCGACCCCGAGATGAGCCCGAGCCCGTCGGCGGCCGCCGAGGGCGCGCTGAAGACCGGCCAGTACGCGTTGCAGCTCGTCGAGCAGCGCCGTAGACGTCCCAAGCGAGACTTGCTGGCACTTATCGTCGAAGCTCTCGACCTTGGCACCCTCACCACTGAAGAGCTGGCCAGTCTGGGCGTCCTACTGGCCGGCGCTGGCGCCGACACCACCCGCAACACGCTGAGCCACGCCATCCACGAGCTCATGCGCAATCCCGAGCAAATGGCGTGGATCCGCAGACATGCCGACGACATCCCGCGCGAGGCCATTCAGGAGATCCTGCGCTGGGGTTGCCCAGTCATCCATTTCGGACGCACGGTCGTCAAGGACACCGTCGTCGCTGGGCAGGAGGTGTGCGCCGGCGATTTCGTCGCCATGATTTTCCCGTCCGGCAACTACGACCCGAAGGTCTTCGATCACCCGGAGACCTTCGACCTCACCCGGGCCCACAACCCGCACGTGTCTTTTGGCGTGGGCCCGCATTCCTGCCTTGGCAAGCACCTTGCCGCTCTGGAGATCAAAATCCTGCTTGAAGAGCTCCTCGCCGCCACCACCGAGATCCAACAAGTCGCACCGATTGCCTATGCCCGCGACAGCAGGTTGCGCGGGGTTCGCAGTCTGCCCGTCACCGTGGCCCGCGGGTGACGGCCATGAAGCTGCTCGTGGACCGAGACCGCTGCGACTCGCACGGAAACTGCGTCTTGGAAGCTCCGGACGTCTTCGACCTCGACGACGAGGACACCGTCTACGTCATCGAGGGTGTTCGGTTCGAGGACCACACAGAGGAGATAGAACGAGCGGTCGCAGTCTGTCCGGTGGCGGCGCTTCGCCTACAGACCTGAGCGACATACTGCTTCGGATCCTGAGTGCCTGCCGGGACCGGTTGACGCATTGGCATTGCCAACGTGCCTTCACCTACGTACGCGACACGGCCGTCCGACGTGCGCATGCCGACAAAACCTGTTCGCCAACAACATGATTGGACCTTCGGGACGCGCCTCCACCTTCAACACCTGCCCGTCGCGCCATGTCAGGACGGTGTGACTGCTCCGCCTGCGGAGTGATCCGCCGACTTAGCGAAGTACTCCTGACCGTGCGGCGAATGTGTCTCCGCCGGCAAGGCCCGCCCGGTCATCAGTTCGTTCCATCGCCGCCACCAGGTTCGCATTTGGAGTTCGTCAGCACTGGACGGAGTGTCCTTGTGCATGCCTCTAGAGATGTCGGACCATCGCAGCTCAGTGACCGCTGCGAAGCCACGCTGACAAGATTCCAGCGCCTCTACATCGTCCGGTGATGCCAGACCTCCGGGTCCCCAGAAGGTGAGGAAGTTGTCCAGCCGCTGGCGCATGAGTTCCGGCCCGTCTTCCGGCGGTACCAGCTCCCAAGCGCTGACCTCCATGTATTCCGGCGACACCGGATCGATTTTGCGGACGACGACACCCATCACCAGGTCGATGACTACCAGGTTGGGGAAGATCACCAAGTTTCGCGTGCCCTGCATGCGCTGGACGTAGGCATCGCCGTGCACTTCGCGCAGCCGGGTCATGCGCTGCTCTTTCTCGCGCTTGCCCTCCTCGCTCAACGGCCGTCCGAAGAGTTCCTCATTGGCAATTGACGCGATGACAGCGTGGCCGTTGCCCAGGTCGACGACCGCCGAGCGGCCCAGCACACCGCGCTTGAGCTCTCCCCGGGCAGCGATGACCATCTCGAAGTACCGCTGGTGCGCCGATGATGCGTGATAGGAGTCGTAGCTGTTTTCGACGAGCAGTTTCCAGTTCGCCTTGACCGAGTACTCATGGCTGCCGTCGAGCACTTCCATGCCTACAGTCGACTGATCAGCGATCAGGTCGAGGTATTCGGTTGCCCCCGCCAGATAGGTGCTCAGATTGGGCGCCTGGTCGTTGAAGCTCACGAAAACGAATCCGCGGTAGGAGTCCACCTTTGCCGGCTCGGCAAGCGAGGGCCGCTGATAGTTGGGTCCGTACCCGGCATCGTCGGGCAGAGACACCATGTCTCCCGAGTTGGAGAACGTCCAGCCGTGATAGAAGCAGGTCATAAACCGTGTGTTGCCCTCACGTTCGCGGCACAACGTAGCGCCCCTGTGCGGGCACGAGTTGATCCAGACCTTGATCTCGCCCTTGGCGTTACGGAAAAAGATCAGTGGCCGCCCACCAACCGTTCGTGTTCTGAAGTCGTTCTTCTTGCGGAGTTCGGTCTCGTGTCCCAGGTAGAGCCAGCATTGATCAAAGATTTTTGCCCGTTCGCGGCGGAAGACCTCGTCATCGACCATCACCTCGCGGTTGACCCGAAACCGTGGCATCTCGCGGTCGTCGTCAATGTAGTGCGTCACTATCGCTCTCTTCTTCTGACTGTGTGTGACTGCGGTTGGTCGACCGAAGCGGTATGACGCGCCCGCCAGAGCAGTTCGAGAGGGGTAGGTCTTGGCACGACGCGCTGGTTGAGCCACTCGATGGTTCTCTGCCACGCATCGAAGCCGGCGGCGTGCGCCGAAGCGTCGCCGCTGTCGTCGTAAAACGATTGCGGCACTTCGGGGTAACTCACCACTCGTGCGTATGCGCTGCCCTCGGGGGGTTGCGAGATCGCCATCAAGGAGCGGTCGAGAGCGCTCACGCAGTCCGCTGAGCCGGCCATCAGGCCCAACCAGGGCGTCCGCAGCCGCGGCGCCGCATGCAGAACCCGGTCACGTTCGGTACGGCCGAACAGGTCAGCTGTGGTCGGCGAGACCGTGACGGCAGCTCCTAGCTCGAACGCCACCGCGGCATCCAGCGCCGCCCAGCCAGCGCGGCCGTAGCCGACCACGCCTACCTGCTCGACCGTCCAACCGCGGGTGGCCAGGTACTGCAGGCCGGCCTGGATCAAATCAACGCTCGCGTAGCCGTCAGCATCACCCTCTGACCGCCGAGCCCACAGGAACAACGATTCGAATCCGTGCCCGGCGAGGGCGTTTTGAACCTCGGCGGTGTCGTGGTCAGATGACGTGGACGCCAGCAACACAGCTCCGCGGGGGACCCCGCCAAGTGCGATCAATTCAGCGTGCTGAGCATCGCCAGCAGAACCAATATCGACCTGCGTCGGGGCGATCCGCACCACCGTGTTCACAGCGTGTTCCTCTCCTGAGACTCGGGGTGCTCACTATCCTCAGGACATTGCCCCCGCAACGGCAGCGTGGGTTCTGGCGGCTGGAACGGCTAGGCCTTGGCCGGCACCCACGGCCAGTACTTCGCGGTAGCTCCCCCATCGACGGTGATGTTCGTGCCGGTGATCAGCGCGGAGTCATCGCTAGCGAGGAAAACGACAGTAGGAACGTAATCGGCGGCCGTCGGTAGCCGACTCCATGGCATCAAACCGGCGAAGTCCATATCAAACGGGCTGGATTCGGCCTTCCTTGCGCGCTGGTTGGCCAGCGTCTCTGGATCAACGGCCTGGGTCGCCGTGGGAGTGAAACCGTTGACCCGGATTCCGTGCGGGGCCAGCTCCATGGCTACCGATCGGGTGAAATTGACCAGACCGCTCTTACCCGTGCAGTAGCCGATGTTGCCCGGCTGACCCTGCCATGCCGCCGTGGACAAGACATTGATGACGCTGCCGCCAGTGCCACGCTCGATCATGGACCGGGCCGCCGCCCGGGTAAATAGGAATGCTCCGCCGAGGATGACGTCGAGCTGACGCCGGTAGTCGTCGTAGGCCATGTCGAGCAGGCCACGCTGGCGAAACCACACCGCGTTGTTGACCAGGATGTCGACGCCGCCGCCCCAGGTATCCACCGCACGAGCCACGGCGTCGTCGGCATGGCGCGGATCGGTGACGTCGCCAACCACCGCTACGGCCTGGCCACCCTCCGCGGTGATGGTGTCAGCGCAATGGTGGGCGGAACTTTCCGTGATGTCGGTGCAAACCACCCGCGCACCAGCGGCGGCCAGTCCGCGAGCCAGCGCGCCGCCGATATTCGGACTGGTTCCGGTGACGATCGCGGTCCGGTTGGCGAGTGGTTTCACAGCAGAATGCTCACTTTGCCATGCGGGCGCAGCGCGTCAAGGTCGAGCACGGCGCGGCGTTCGGCGATCAGCAGGCCATGTTCGGCGTCGCGTTCGAGCACGATGCGGTAATAGCCAACGTAGGTGTCGAACACCCCCGTCCGCATCCGAAAGATTGCGAAGTTCGCCAGCGCCAAGATCGTCCCGTCGGACCGCTCCCGCGCCCTGATGTTGGTCACCAGACGCCTGGTGCGCGAGTGCGGATATTCGGCGTGAGCAGACCGGGTGAGCAGCGAGGTAACCCGTTGCTCGAGGAGAAACCGGTCATCCTGGACGAGGAACAGGTCCTTGGCGGGATCTCCGTCGGGCAGGTCATTGGTGGGGACGAGATACCGTGCGCCCGTGGAGAACCGGGCCAGCCACTCGTGGAGTTTCCAGGAGTCGAGCAGTTCGGCGTCCTGATATAGAAACTGCTCGACTTCCTCTAGCTCGACACCCGTCAGCCACACACCCTCGGTCACAACGTCGTCGACAGTCATGTTGTCCTCCCGCGGTGCACCCTCATTGGTAGAGGGCAAACGCCTTGTTGGAGTTGAAGATCTCGGTCTGAATGAACTCGCTCCATTTCAGCGCTAGGCCCAACTCGTCGGCGGCGCCAAGCATGCAGAACCAGTTGAGCATCTCGTGCTGGCCAGCTGCCACGACGTCGCGGCTGGTCGTCGCCTTCCAGGTTTCCATGTCGCCGCTGACCATCGCGTCGTACAGACGGCGATCCGCCTGCGTGTCGGGCCGCAGATGCCACGCCTTGTCGTTGAGGAAGGCGTGCGACCAACTCGACGACGCCACAATGGCGACGCGCTTGTCGACCTGTCGCAGGAACCTGCCTACTGATTGGCCGAACTGAAAGCAGCGGAACGGCGACGGCCCGGGCGGGTCCAGGTCTTCGCCGGCCATGATGTCGGCGAACCGCGCGATGCCGCCCTGACGCGCGATGACGTGCTCGCCATAGCAGTTCACCGCAAGCGGGACGATGGGGTACGGGAACTGCTTGCCGATGTTGTCGTAGTCCAAGAACAGCTGGGTGTTGCCGAATGCGTGCGGAAAGTTGATGCCACTGCGCTTTTCGTAGGAGTAAGCGACATCGATCCCGTCGTTGAGCACGAAGCGGGCGAGGTCCTTGGCGAAGGCCGGAGCACCGTGCATGACGAACGACTGATTCTCGCGCGGTAGATTCCAGACATTGGGGTGGTTGCGCTTGTTGATGACGCCGAAGGGGTCGACCTCCGTGTCGTCGTAGGCCAACACGCAGAATGCAGGCACCACCTCTTCGCGGAAGTTTTCATATTGGTCGTCTCCCCAGACCAGCAGGACATCAGGCTGGAAGGCGTCCAGCTCGTCTCGGCACCGTTGGAAACCCGCCCGCAAAATGGCACGATGCGCCGCGCCGGCGGCCGCGCCGAAGTCGTCGGACCATTCCTCCTGGGCCAGCGCCGGCCAGTTGACGGGGTTCTTGGCCTCTGCGGGGATATCAGGATCCTTGAGTGTGCCCCGCAGCAGAGAGGCCATGTTCTCATCGGTGGTGAGAATCATCGGATAGTGCGTCATGCCCAACCCGAGCACGTTGTCCACTCTCACGGCACCTCCCTCATCGAATCGATGTATTTGCGCTGAACTCGCTCGTCTTGGGTCTGCGGAGATTGACCGTGCTCTCGAAGCACAGGGCGCCGGGGCGTCCCGGGAACCGACATTGGTTTGCTGGACGTCATAATCCCTGCTGCTGTAAGGCTTTCCGTTGCAGAACGGCCCAAGGACCCCCGCCGGCGCTCAGACCGCCGTCGACGGCCACGCTCGTACCCGAGACGTATGAAGCTGCCGTCGAGCACAGGAACACGATGACCGCGGCGATGTCCTCAGGCTGCGCGTACCGGCCGAGCGGGATGCTGTCGAGCAGCGGATCCGACTCCCCGTCGAGGCGCGTTCTGTGCGCGTATTCCAGCGATTCGGTCATGACCGAGCCCGGAACGACCGAGTTGACGGTGATCTGACGCTCGCCCAATTCCACCGCCAGGTTTCGAACCAGCGACTCCAGGGCGGCTTTGGCTGCTCCGATGAGCCCGTGATTGACGACCGCGTAGCGACTGTCCAATCCGCTCACGGCGACAATACGGCCGCCGGCGGGCATATGCGGCAGGACCAGCCGGACCAGGTCTGTGAAACTGTTGACGATGGTGCGCAAGGTGCGTTCGACGTGGTGTGGTTTGCTGACGACGACGGGCAGGAAAGCGCCCGCCGCAGCGTTGGCCACGAAGGTGTCGATCCGCCCGAACGTGGCGACCGCCGCGGTGATCATCTCCTCGAGCTCAGCCGGGTTTTCGAGCTCGGCCCGGCACACCAGGGCTTGCGCACCGCACGTGCGGGCGATCGTTGCGGCCGCCTCAGCCTCCTCCGGGCGACGGCGATAGTGCACTACCACGTCGTGGTCTTTGGCCATCGCCAGTAGAGTCGCCCGCCCGATTCCGCGCGCACTACCCGTGACGAGTGCGACGCGGCGCTGCGAACGCTCGCCGGGGCCACTGGTGGCATCTGGGGGTGTGGATCGGGACACGGACTTCTTTCTTTGGGTCGCTGACGGTCGACGCTGGTTCAGTTGACGGTCGCGGATCGGTTGCGCGGAACCCTGATCAGCTCGCGCCGAACTAGCTCCTGGACCTGCGCGTCGGTTAGGCCGAGCTCACCGGTGAGGATCCGCACGGTGTCTTCGCCGATGCGGGGCAGCCTGTCGCGTTCATCGACGTGACCGACGATCGTCACGGGCGAGCCGACGACGACGGCATCCCGTTCAAGCCCGCTCACCGGTGTCAGTAGACCGCGCGCCTTGACGTGCGGGTCATCGATCAACTGGTCGGCGTCGAAATTCGGCGCCGCGACCACACCCGCGGCGCAGAGTTGTTCGGCTGCATCGAACGCTGTGAGATTCCGGGCCCATGACTCAATCGCAGGTCGGAAAGTTGATTCCACCTGTTCATGCCAGCGACTGCGGTCTGCCAGCTTGGGATCCTCGCCCCAACTGGGTTGGCCGACAGCATGACCCAACTTCGCGAGATGCTCTGGACGAACCGCCACGACCACGAACAGGCCGTCGCTGGCGCGGAACAGTTCGATGATCCCCACCTTGCCGGCGACGGCCTTATCGGCCGATTCGCCCAGCGCCGCGAACTGAACCGCCATGTCGTTGAGCGCGATCGCGGTGTCCAGCAAAGCGATATCGACCTGGTATCCGTGGCCGTGATTTCTGTCGCGTCCATGCAGGGCTGCCAAGATGCCGATCGCGGCGTTCATCCCGGCGGCCAGATCGACGATGGCACCGAACGATCCCGCACGGGGGGTGCCGTCGGGGGTCTGCGCGAGCTGTGGCATCGCGGCCATCGCTTCGGCCGCGGGGGCAAAGGACGGCAGGTGCTGATAGGGCGAGCCCCCGCTCAGCCCAAAACCGGATATCGACGCATAGATCAGCGACGGATTGATGGCGCGAAGTTCAGGCTCACCCAGGCCCAGCCGATCGGCGACCCCGGCCCGTAGGTTTTCGGCGAACACATCCACTGCTGGCACGAGACGTTTGACCAATTCCACGCCCTCACTACGGGCCAGATCGACCGCAAGGCTGGCCTTGCCGCGGTTGTAGCGCATGAACATCGACCCAGCATCGCCGGCGGAATCGGCGCCGTCGGCCAGCTCGAACGCCAGCACGGGGGTGGACCGCCGCCCCTCGTCGCCACGTCGCGGTTCCTCAATCTTGATGACCTGCGCACCCAACCCGGCCAGGATGTTGGTGGCCGCGGGCATGGCCGCCCAGTGCTCAAGGGCGAGGATCCGGATCCCGCCAAGGGGAGCGGGGACCGGGAGGGGTCTGTTCATCGCCCGCCTTACTGAACTCATTGATCACGAATCGACGCTTGCCGCAGGCACAGAATTTCCCATCTTCGCTCCCGCCGCCCGTGCGCGTTCTAGTCACCGGAACGGATTGCGCACCCGAGACCGGGTTGTGCACCAATCTGGTTGGGGGCCAACGACGTTCCGTTCTCGACACCCCCGCATGCATCTGCGTCGTCGGCCCGCTCGAGGCGCGGCAATCACTCTGCGCACGTTCCGGCCGCCGGAACCGCCATCTCGCCTAGCGCCGTTTCTGGTCCATTGTTGGCCGCAGCGCCCCAGAGTCGAAGGAAGTCTGACCCATGTCCGCTGTTGACGATTCAACTTCGTGGCGCCGCCACTATGCCGTGGAGGCAGCCGCAGCTCGACTGCACGAAGCGGCCCGCACCGCCAAGCCCCTCCCTACTGTGCGCGATCTTCTCGGATACGAAGACATAGCTACGGCCCACGAGGTGCGGAATCTCCTCGTCGCCGAATCGGCTTCTGCGCGTAACAGCATCGGTGTTCGCCAACTGCTTCTTGAAGCCGGGCGAAGCCGCCTGGTGGGGGGCCGAGGAGACATGCCGATCGACAACGCGCTCGACCTGCTCGCCGCCGGCGGACCACGATGAATGCGCCGATCGGTTTCCTCGAGGTGGTGCGGCAACACCCCGCCCGGGTCGCGGTCATCGACCCGGACGGGACATCGATGACATTCGCCGAACTGGCCGCCAGAGTCAACCAGATCAGCCATGCGCTGCGCGCAGCCGGAGTCGTGCCGGGAGACCGTGTGGTCACGGTGACTCCCAACAGCAGCATGTATCACCAGCTGCGCTTGGCGACCGGCCAGATCGGCGTCTACTTCACGCCGGTCAGCCATCACCTGACGACCAATGAAATCGCCCACGTCATCGTCGACAGCGGCGCTCGGCTGGTCATCTCCCACGCCGATCTAGTCGACGTGGTCGCGCCGGCGATCGCCCAAACCTGCCTCCCCCCCGAGGGGCGCATCATCGCTGGTGGCCAACACCCTGGCTGGCGATCGCTTGATGCGTGGCTGAGCCCGCATCCGACCACCCTGCCCGACCAATTGACCGCCGGCGACTACATGGGCTATACGTCGGGCACCACTGGCCGCCCGAAGGGCGTTTGCAAACCCCTGTCAGGTCGCCCTCCCCGCCTCTCGACGTTCTGGCAGACGATGATGGGACGGCTGGGAATCGAGGCCGGGCCCGGTGTGCATCTGGTCTCCGGGCCGTTGTATCACTCCGGCCCTGGAACGCTGTCGACCAACGCGCTTCAGCTCGGGCACACCGTCGTGATCACCGAACGGCCACGGCCGCACGAGATCCTCGCGCTCATCGAGCACCACAAAGTATCCACGTTGTTCACGGTGCCAACCGTGCTGCGGCGGCTGCTGCGGCTACCCGAATCGCTGCGCGCCAGCACCGATATGTCGTCGCTCACCAGCGTCGTGCACGCAGGCGCGCCCTGTCCGGCTGACGTCAAGCGGGGCGTGATCGAGTGGTTGGGGCCGATAGTCTATGAGTTCTACGGAACCACGGAGGGCACGGCCACGACCGTCACCTCACGGCAATGGCTTGCCCATCCGGGCACTGTCGGCGAAGCCCTGCCCGGCATCACCGTTGCCGTCCTCGAAGAGGACGGCAACCCACTGCCGCCGGGTGGGATTGGCGAGATCTACTTCACTCCGCCCGTGCCGTTCGTCTACCTCAACGACCCCGAGAAGACCGCCTCTGCGATGCGCGGAGCGCTGTTCTCGGCCGGCGACCTTGGATACCTCGACGACGACGGATGGCTCTTCACCACTGACCGCCGCACCGACATGATCCTTTCCGGCGGAGTCAACATTTACCCCGCCGAGGTCGAGGGCGTTCTACTAGAGCATCGCGCGGTGGCTGACGTCGCGGTGGTCGGCCTGCCTGACGACGAGTGGGGACAGCGCCTCGTCGCAGTCGTTGAAGCTGACGACGGTGTGGCCACTGGGCGGGAACTGGCCATCGAGCTCGAACAGCATGCGCGGCGGCAGCTTGCAGGGTTCAAAGTCCCGCGGCAATTCGTCTTCAACATCGAGGTGCCGCGCACCTCAGCGGGCAAACTCCAGCGCCGGGTGGTCCGCGACATCCTCACGGATCCCAGCCGGGCAACCGAGATCGATCAGTCGATCATCAACACGGTTGGGGAGGTCAACCATCCGTGACGCAGTGATCGTCGATGCGGTCCGCACCCCCATCGGCAAGCGGCGAGAAAGCCCGGCCGATCTGCACCGGGCACACTACGTACGACAGCGCAAGGCGTTCGGCACCACGATCTCCGCATTCCAGAACACCAAGTTCGAACTGGCGGCGTGTTCAATCGACGTCGCGGCTGGGCGTGCCCTGCTCAACGACAGCCTGCGCCGCCACGAGCTCGGCGAGTTCGGCGCCGTCGAGGCGGCCCGGCTCAAGGTCTTCTGCACGGAGGGTACGGATACGTCCGCGAATTCCCGATCGCGCGTCTGGACGCCGACGCGGGTCGCCCGCATCTACGGCGGTACGACCGAAGTGCTCACGACGATCATCGCCAAGTCCATGGGACTGTGAAAAGGAGCCAATTTCAATGGAAGTCGATGGAATCAGTGTGGCGGTCACCGGCGGCGCGTCCGGGCTGGGCCTGGCAACCGTCGAGCGCCTCAGTAAGCAGGGGGCGAAGGTCACCATCGTTGACCTTCCCGCCTCGCGGGGAGCCGACATCGCACGATCGTTCGGAGACCATGTGCGGTTCGCCGCCGCGGACGTCACCGACGAAACACAATTCGCTGCCGCTCTCGATGAAGCCGAAGCGCGCGGCGGGCTGCGCGCGGTGGTCCATTGCGCCGGTGGGTCGCGCCGGGTTCGTGTGCTTGACAAGGAGGGACGAGCCGGCTCATTGGAAGACTTCCGCTGGGTCGTCAACCTCAACCTGATTGGTTCGTTCAACGCGTTACGCCTCGGCGCCGAGCGCATCAACCGCAGCGACGTCATCGACGATGAGCGGGGCGTGATCGTACTGACCGCCTCCGTGGCGGCGTATGAAGGACAGATCGGCCAGTTCGCCTACACCTCGACAAAGGCCGGCATCGTCGGGATGACGCTCAACAGCGCGCGCGATCTTGCCAGCAAGAACATCCGGGTGTGCTCGATCGCACCGGGAATCATGGACACCCCTCTGCTGGGCCGGTTGCGCGAGGACGTGCTGGACTCGCTGAGGGCCACCGTGCCCAATCCAGCGCGTCTAGGGCGCACCGAGGAGTTCGCGCACCTGGCGGTGTCCATCATCGAAAACGGCTACCTAAACGGCGAAACGATCCGACTCGACGGAGCCATCCGGATGGCTCCGCGGTGAAGGCTCTCACGACCGCACGGGTGGTGACCCGGTGGACGCCGTGACACGAGCCGACCTGGCCGAGCTGCGCCGGCGGGTGCGGCTGTTCCTGCGCAAGAAACTCGACGACGGCGCCTTCGCGCCGCTGATCGATCCGTGGCTCACCGGCTGGGATGAGGTCTTCAGCGCCGAGCTCGCCGACCGGGGCTGGGTGGGCGCCACCATCCCGAAGCAGTACGGCGGTCAAGGCCGCAGCTACGTTGAGCGCTTCGTTGTGACCGAGGAGCTGCTGGCGCACGGTGCTCCGGTAGCGGCCCACTGGATCGCCGACCGCCAGATTGCGCCCAGTCTGCTGCGGTTCGGTTCTGAGGATCTCAAGCGGCGCTATCTGCCTGACATCGCTAGAGGACGGTGCTTCTTCGCCATCGGCATGAGCGAGCCCGACTCGGGCTCGGATCTGGCCAGCGTGCGTACCCGAGCCGTTCAGGTGCCCGGCGGCTGGAATCTGTCGGGCACCAAAGTTTGGACATCCAACGCTCACCGCGCGCACGCGTTCTTCGTTTTGGCGCGCACCTCCCCGCCGGAACAGTCACGCCGGCACAGCGGGCTCAGCCAGTTCCTCGTCGACCTTCGGTCAGCTGGAGTGACGATTCGGCCGATCTACTCCATGGGCGGCCATCACCACTTCAACGAAGTTCACCTCGACGCGGTATTCGTTCCCGACGCTGAGGTCATTGGGACCATCGGCGATGGCTGGCGGCAGGTGACCTCGGAGCTCGGCTTCGAGCGCAGCGGCCCAGAACGCCTGATGTCGACCTTCACCCTCCTGACGGAGCAATTCACAGCCCGCTCGGGCGGCTACAGCGCGACAACTCGCGGACAGACGGTTGCCCACCTCGCCGCGCTGCGCCAACTGTCGTTCGGGGTGGCCGTCGAGTTGCATGAACAGCGCGATGCCGACGTCGGCGCGGCGTTGGTCAAGCTGCTCGGCACCAAATTGGAAGGCGACATCGTGGAAGATGCAGCCCTTGCCGCAAGCGACATACCGGCGGGCGGCCCGCTCGGCGAGGCACTTATGCAGCGGGCGGGCTTTACCTTGCGGGGCGGCGCCAGCGAGGTCTTGCGTGGTGTCGTCGCACGGGAACTCGGGCTCCGATGAACTTTCTGAACGCCGATGTCGACGCCGAGCTGCTGACACTGTTTCGGGAGATCTTCGCCAAAGCACAGCACGGCTCACCGACAGAGCCCAACGGGCTCGACCGCACCTTGTGGTCGACCCTGCAGGAAACCGGCTTGAGCCGACTAACAGGTAGTGAAGCGGCCGGCGGATCCGCCGGCACGGTAGCCGACGGCGCCGCAATGCTGCACGCCGCGGGCTATAGCGCAGCCCGCGTGCCCGTGGGCGAGCACGACTTGTTGGCGGGCTGGCTGGCGGAAACCGCCGACGTGACGATCTCGGGATTGGCCACCGCAGCTAGCACAGACTCCCACCGCAGCGCGGTCATCCCCTGGGCTCGATTCGCCGATACCGCGATGGTATTGGCATCGACTCCCGGCAGTCACGAGCTGATGGTGTTCGACACGTCCGGCTGCGACATCACCGCGGGCGCAAACTTGGCGGGCGAGCCACGCGACGCGGTGAGCTTGCCGGCGGTACCGGTGCACGCCGTCACGGTTGGACCGGAGGTGGCCGATGAGTTCTGGTTCCGCACCGCACTGCTCAAGTCGGCGTTGATCGCCGGCGGCCTTGCACGGGTTCTGGACATGTGCATCGAACACGTGACGACGAGGGTGCAATTCGGAAAGCCGATTGCAGCGTTGCAGGCCGTCCAGCACCTCGTCGTTGACATAGCGGCCCAGGTCCGCCTGACCGAGGCAGCGGTCGAACATGCCGCACGGCAAGTCGCCAACGGCTGGAGCGCTCAACCCGCTCGGTTCGCGGTGGCCACCGCACGCTCAGTGGCCGGGCACGCCGCAACTGTTGCTGTACGAAACGGTCATCAGGTGCACGGCGCCATCGGGACCACTACTGAGCACCGTCTTCACGAATTCACCACGCGTCTGCTGGCATGGCGCGGTGAGGGCGGGTCGACAGCGGAGTGGGACGGCAAGGTCGACGACCTGGTTTCCGCGGGCGTCGGCGTGCGACTGTGGGACCTCATCACCGAAGGCGGCTGAGCGGACACCGACATCGCGCAGGGGAAGAAGCCCACGAAACTCGGCACGAGCACGCGATCATGCATCGTCATCCGGCAGCAAAATCTCGCCGTTGGCGGCCATCTTGTCGACACGCTCGGCGGTCCATCCGACCTCGGTGAGCAGATCGCGCCCATCGGCGCCGAGCGGGCGCATCTCATACCGCGGCGCAACCTGATCCCTGCCGAACCGGGCGGGCGGAACCGGCGTACGGACCGTCCCGGCGGCATCGTCCGTCCACTCGTGCAGAATCCCCACCTCACGCACGTGCTCGTTTTCCACTACCTCGTGCGGAGCCAGAATGGGACCGGCCGGAATGCCGCGCCGTTGCAGCTCGGCGACGAAGCCTTCCTTCGACATCGCTCGCGCCGCCTCGGCGACGATGCGGTAGAACTCGACCAGACGTCCGGGCTCGGACAGTGCCTGCGTGGTCGCGAATCTCGGGTCAGTTGTCAGATCGTCGCGGCCGACGGCACGCAACAGCTCGAGTCGCTGTTTGAACGATATCGCCATGTAGACCGCTTCGCCGTCGGCGAGCTGGGTGGGCTCAAGGGTGCGTGCGCCCATGAATCCCTTGATGTGCTCCCCGACAAACGTTTGATCGGCCATGCCGTCGGGCCACAGGAAGTAGATCGAAGCGTCCAGCATCGGAATCTCGACATGCTGGCCCTTTCCGTGCCGTGCTCGAGCAATGATTGCCGCCTGCACCGCGTTGGCCGCGAACAGAGCGGTCACCTTGTCGGCCACGGTGTTGTGAATCAGATCTGGTGGCCCGGTGCCGGCGCGGCGCTGGATACCGATCATGCCCGAAAGGCCCTGAACCACAGTGTCATACGCTGGAGCGTCGCGGTAGGGACCGGTGCTGCCGAATCCGTTGACCTCGACGAGGATCACCCGTTCGTCGACCGCGCTGAGGTCTTCGTAGGACAGACCCATCTTGGCCAGCACGCCGGGGCGGAAGTTCGCGAGGACCGCGTCAGCAGACACCATGATGTCCTTGGCCGCCGCCCGCCCCTCGTCGGATCGAAGGTCAACGGCTATGGAGCGCTTGCCGTTATTGGTCGCCAGGAAGAACGCGTCGACGCCGCCGCGGTGTGGACCGCCAATCTTGCGGTCGAAGTTGCCCTCCACCGGCTCGATCTTGACGACGTCAGCGCCGAGGTCGGCCAACACGCGAGCAGCGTAGGGCGCGCTCGCCGCTCGGCCGAAGTCGACGATGGAAACGCCCTCGAGAGGTCCCCGCACATTGTTCCTTCCGGTGGTTGCTTGATCAGGCTGCGCGGCGTCCGCTACTGACTACTCACGGCTTGTTGCGTCCGATAAGAAGGTGCGCGGCGGTACGGCGCTGCACCTGGCTGGGCCCCAACGCAGCATCGGTCATCTTCACGTCGCGCACCCACTTCTCCATCAGGTGCCTGTGTGATCCGCCCTCGTGGCCCATGACATTCAGGCAGCGCAGCACCACCGACTCGGCATACTTCGGCCCGACGGCTTTGGCGTGCGAGACGGACTCCGTGCTGGCTTCTCCCGTGTCCATCTGCCAGCCGGCACGCAGAGCGAGCCGAACGACGTCATCCAAAACCTCGTTCATCTCCTCGAAATCGGAGTTGATCCGCTTCCACCGTTCAGCGGTGAACTCATCGCGATGCTCAGCCATCCACGCGCGGGTGTATCCGATGCAACCCTTGGCAATGCTGGGGCCCCATACGGCACAGGTCGCACGATTCTTCGAGAAGAGTTGCATCGCACCGGACAGGCCCGACACATCTTCGCCGCCGACACACCGGTCGGAGGGGACGCGAAGATCCCGCATCTCGAAGGAGGCATTCCTCAGGTGGCGGAAGCCGACCTTGTCCTCCTTGGGCACCGTGACCGTGACCTTGGCCATGTCCTCCTTATCCAGGATGAACGCACGCACACCGCGGCTGCCGGCTCCGGGGTCGACCGTGGCCAGAAGCACCAGCCAGTCAGCCTCCAAGGCGTTGGAAATGAACACCTTTTCCCCGTTGAGCACCCACTGATCCCCATCACGCGCAGCGGTGCACTGAATACCGGCGAGGTCGGTGCCGCTTTGCGGCTCGGTCATCGCGATCGCCGACAAAACACGGTTGGCTGAGCACCACCGCTCGACCTGCTCGGCGGTTCCGATGAACTTGACGAAGTCCACCGCGGGCTCGCCGCCGTAGAGCAGCTGCCACGCCCAGGAGTCACCCTGCGAAATGGCCTCGGCAACAAACACCGCCAGCACATTGGTTCCGGACTCCAGGCCGCCATGACGGACGTCGCCGGCACGTAAAGTGTGCGCGCGATCGATGAACTCCTCATCGCGTAGCTGACCGAACCCGGTCTGCGACACATCCAGCGGGCAGGTTTCCACAACCTCGGGGATGAGCGGGAACCGCTGCTCGGTATCGGCCTGCCGTGCGTGTTTGCGCGCCTGGTCCATCGACCACTCAAGCACCGCGGACCGCAACTGCTCGCTGGTCGGGGATGGCTGCAGTGAAATCGTCATGGCCTTGTCACTCCTCAAACTCGTCAGACGGCCTCAAGAACAGGCAAACCGTTCAGAAGCGGGTCAAAATCGATCGCCGCCAACAGACTGGTGTCGCGATAGCTCATCTCGGCGGGGAAACGCTGCGAAAGCCCCCGCCATCCCATGACATTGCACGCCACTCTCGAGGCGGAGCTGCCCGCACTGCAGCCGACCGCCGCAGCGCGGGATACAAGCCTCTCCAGCGCAGCCGAATCGTCTTGGGCCGCAATACGCGACGCGGTATCCCACAGCCTCAGCCGCGCCCGCGACAACGCGATATCAGCGTCGACCAAGGGGAAGGTGACGCCCTGATTGGCCGCCAACGGGGCGCCGCGCACACTCCTGCCCGACACCCACTGGGCGGCACCGTCGACGGCGGCCTGCCCGCAGCCCACCGCAATCGCAGGGATCAGCAGCCGGGCCGCCGCCACTGCGCGGGCGACGGTCTCAGCGTCACCACCCGGTACCCGCAAGGCGGCGACGTCGTGGAAACTCACCTCCGCGGTCCGCGCGGCGCCCAGTGCCAAGGTTCCGACCTCGACGTCATCACGTTCAATCGTGACGTCGGGATCCGCTGCATCGACCCGGAACAAGCCCAAGCCGCCGACGTCACGCGCGACGACGAGAAACCTCTCGGCCTCGACCGCGCGGACGACGGTCTGCTTACGTGCCGTCAACCGCACGACCCCGGATTCGTTGTGCGCCTCCGCTTTGAACTCCGACGGATTCCTGCCGAACCCTTCGTACAGCGCCAACGCGGCCGGGCCGGGAAGGGGGCTCCCGTCCGCGGTCGTGACGATCAGGTCGGTGAGCGCAGAGCCAAGGATCGCCAGCGCCAGTCCGGCGTCCGCCACTGCCAGTTCTTCGGCCACCAGCACCAGGCCTACCGGGTCGAGCAGAACCGAGGATCGCTCGTTTATCGCCGCAGGGGTCGCCTGGGCTGCTTTGGCGACTGCGCGCCACAACTGCTCCGGTACTCTGCCGGCATCGTTGAGCTCGCGGGCGCGGTCGCGAATGTCATTGCGCAGCACCCGAACTTCCGCGACCGCCACCGATTGCGCGGGTGTGGGCGTCAGGTCAAACATGCACTACCTCCGTCCAGGACAGTCAGTCACGAGACATCTTCCATTCGGACAATCGGCCACGCCAGACTGCGTGCCAACCGTCGGAACGGCTGCTGGCGCGGCATCAACTGCGCGCCGTGCGGGCCAGTTCGCGGGCGATGATGCGGCGTTGGATCTGGCCCGTACCTTCGAAGATGTCGAGGATCTTCAGGTCGCGGTGCCACTTCTCGATGAGCAACTCGGTGCTGGCGCCGTCGGGGCCCAGCAGCTGCAAGCACCGACGCACCACCCGCTCGGCGGTCGGCGGTGCGATCGCCTTTGCCATCGAGGCTTGCACACGATTGTCGGTGTCGATCTGACCCAGCCACTGAGCGCGTCGGCATACCCGCCGCGCCCGCTGCAGAGCGGCCTCCATCGCATTCAGGTCGTTGACCACGAGTGTCCACCGATCCGGGCGGAACCCCCTTCGACGTTCATGCAGGACCTCCCGCGTTACATCGAGTGCAGCCTGGGCGACGCCGACGGCCATAGCGCCCACGTTGGGGCGGTTGCCGTTCAGCACCGCGAGTGCACCCA